>ERZ825670.1784-NODE-1784-length-22325-cov-5.210058_pt1 | contig 22325 bp, 21 predicted proteins | sample MGYA00519929_ERZ825670 | MGnify/ENA primary metagenome ERZ825670 (study PRJEB31778, sample SAMEA3449207) | human gut metagenome | biome: human gut; feature: human-associated habitat; material: faeces | place: United Kingdom | collected 2010/2012 ...
TATGGGGTCGGTTCCAAAAAGGAACCGACCCCAAATGTCCCCCAAATGCCACTGTGCTAAATGTGCCAAAGTGGAGATGACCATATATTGCCAATAAAGAAAGGATTGAATTCAAAAGATGGTAAAACATAAAAAAATAAACAAAGTCAAAATTGGTATAAGTATATTTCTTATTGCTTTAGTAATTTCAATTACTGTATTTGGTAGATATATATATAATAATATTAGAGAAGCATATTTTACATCAAGGCAATTCTTCTTTACCAGTGATTTACTTACAATAGACAATCAAACATACACATATGAAAACTGGGGAGGAATAGATGTTTATGAAATAAATCTTGATTTATACAGTTATGCAAATACTTTACTTAGATTAGATTATGATTTAGAATATCAAATTTCTTGTGAGGCATTAAATCCTGATAAAATAAGATGCTCTATAAATTCAGCTGATGGGCCTATATCAACAGATGGAATTATATATGCCAAAATAGATGGAAAAGAAAACAATGTTAGTAAAATTACTATATATGTAACACCATTAACTCAAATAAACAAAGGAGATACAGTATCAGTAGCAATAAGAGCAAGCACGCAAGAACCTTACCAAAAAGAGATATCTTGTGAAGTTTCTTTAAAGATAAAAGAACAGACAACAAATACATATGAAATCGAAGATGTAGCAAATAGAAATTATGCAGTTCTTAAATTACTTAATGCTCAAGAAACAGCATTACAATATACTTTAACATTTGATCCTAGAGTGTTAAGATTAGATTTAAATGATGAAATATATGTTAATAAAGTTAGTGCAACAACAACTACTGTAAATGGTAATCAATATGTAAATAAAATAGTTTTTAATCTTGATAAAGAATCTGCTAAAAATGTGAAATTTTACAAGGTTGATATGTCGCAAAATTATACATATCCTTCTGGAGATACAGCACCAGTTATTAACGTATCAACATAATTTGTACAAGAAAAATGTTTGCTAAATTAAATTCCATAAAATAGAAATAATGTAAAAAATTTATTATAAAAAGGTATAGACTTTTAAAAAAAGTTATGGTATAAATTATAATAGAGAAAAAAGGAGGAAAAAGATGAAAAAGGTAAGAAAAGGTAAAAAGATGTTAATCTTAATATCGATAGCAATTATATTGATTATAGTGGCTACTCTTATTATAATTAAAGTTGTTCATAAAAAAGGCAAAACTCCAGAAACACCTGTTGAGGAAACACAACAAGTTATTCAGTTGCCAGAAACAACATATAGCAGTATGCAAGTTAAAAATATACGAATGGAATATTTAAAAAATAATAATGAAACAATGGTAACAATGTCAATATATAATACAACATCAAATAAAGTAAAAGATGAAAATTTAGATGCAATATTGATAGGGCCTGATGGTAATGTATTAGGAAAAATACAAACATTTATAAAAAAATTGGATGTAAATGAACAATATGATATAAGTGTTGTACTAAAGGGCGACTTGACATCAGCACAACAGATAAAATTAGAAAAGAAATAGAAAGGAAGAAATAAACATGAAAAAAATACTTGGTAGTATACTACTTGTAGTATATTCTATAATTGCAATAACAGTTACAGTGTTGTTATTATCATATAATGATTATAATTGTAGTGAAATTGGAGGATATACTGTCTTTATAGTTAATGATGATTCATTAGAACCAGAGTATAAACAAGGATCTATATTGCTAATTAAGAAAACAAGTGATAAAAATGTACAAAAAGGTGACAACATGTTCTTATATAAGGTACTTAACAGCCAAGAATATGAATTAGTAAATAGAAAATTAGAAAATAAAGTTCAACAAGGAACTCATATAACATATATGGTGGATAAACCAGTAGATCCATCAAATGTAACTGATTTAGAAAGTTCAGAAAATTTAGAGAGCTATGCTATTGATTATTTTGTTGGAAGAACAAGTGATACAGTAGTTATAGAAGGATGGGGCTATATTTTAAGCTTGCTAGAATCTAAATGGGGATACTTGTTCTGTGTTGTAATAGTGTCATTATTACTATTCTTACAAGAGGTATTTGAGTTATCTATGGAAATCAGATACGGTAGAGAAGAAAGAAAAAGAGAAAGTGCTGCTAAAAAGAGCAAAAAAGCAGCAGCAGGAGCTAAAAAGAATGGTAGCACAGCTAGTAGTAATAAGACAAAATCAGCTAGTGGTACAACAAGAAAAAGTAGTTCAACTAAATCATCTGAAAGTACATCAAAGCCAACCAGTAGCTCAAGTAAAAAGACTAATAGCACAACTAAAAAAGCTAGTAATACAACTAAAAAAACAGACGGAGCGGCTACAAAATCTAGTGAGACTCCAGAAGATAATAATGAAGCAAATGTTGAGGAAGAATAAATGAAAAAATTGTTAACAATTCTAGTATTAATAATGCTAATTGTATCTTTTTTCCAAATTGCTAATATGTATGCACTGTACAAGGAACAGTTGCAAAGTGATTATTCAAGTTTATTAGGAGTATGGGCAATAAAAGTAAATGGAATAGATATATCATCAGGCGAAGAAAATTTAACATTTACAATGACAGAAGATAATCTTCAGTATATTGATTCTGTAAATATTAAAGATGGCAAAATAGCACCAAGCGGACAAGCCTGCTTTGAAATAGTAATAGATCCAACTAATACAGATGTATCTATTCTATATTGCTTAAATATTGGATTAGACACAATAACAAGTGCAAATATGAATCTTATTAGGGTAGAAAATTATTTCCAAAAAGATGGAGAAACTGAAACAGTTACAAATGAAACTGTAAATACAGGAGTACATGATCATACAGCAGTAATCCCAATAGGAAAAATAAATGAAAATTATTTAAATCATATTAAATTGTATTTTGAATGGACAAATGTTGAAGGAAATAATGAAACAGATTCAGTACTTGGAGCTACAGAAAATGCAAAAATATCTGTTCCATTAGATATAAACTTAAAACAATACACAGGAGAAGTGATAAATGGTGACGGACAAATCTAAAACATTAAAAATTCTTAAAAAGGTAATAGTTGACCTAATAATATTTGTATTATGTGTTATTGCTATTATTGTAATATGGGGCTTTGTTCAATTAAATGTGCAAAAAAAGGATTATATTAATATATTTGGATATTCAGTTTTTAGCACAGAAACAGGAAGTATGTCTCCTACAATGGAAAAAGGAGATATTGTAATTATCAAAATAGGTGATGAGATAAGGGAAAAAGATATTATAACATACAAAAAAGAAAATGTGTTTATAACACATAGAATAGAAAAAATTAATGAAGATTCCATAATTGCAAAAGGAGATAGAAATAATACAGAAGATGAACCTATTAAAAAAGATGATATTATAGGAAGAGTTGTTTTTATCATTAATGATGTTGAGGTTTGGAAAAAAGTGTTTACAGATATTAATGTAATAATACCAATTTGTATAACAGTCATCTTATTTATATTATTGGTTTCATATAAAGAAAAAACAGGAGAGGAAAATGTTTGATAAAAAAAAGATACGTAAAAGTTTAATTATATTATTATTGATAGCAGCAATAATTGTTGCAATTATCTTAATAAGAAGAACATTAGCTAGATATGAAACAACAGCAACATCTGATAAAGACGTAGATGTTGCATTTTGGATAGTTGACAATAGTTTTAAGTCTGATAGAATGTTAATAAAAGACATTTACCCATCAGATCTTTCATTTGATTATACATTTACAGTATCAAACTTTGAACAAGCACAAGATGGAGGAACTATTACCAAAAGAGCAGAAACAGATTTAGATTATGAAATAGTGCTTACAGCTACAACAAATTTACCATTAGAATATGAAATACAAAAAAATGGAGTTACTTGTGAAACAACACAACAATTATATGCCGATTCAGATGGCACTTATTATAGAGAAATCAAAATAGAAACAGATACAAATAATCTCATAATGAGACAAGGAACAGATACTACAGATACATTTGTTGTAAAAGTAAAGCTTCCAAAAGCAAATTATACAAATGAACAATATGCAGATTTGATAGAATATTTAAAAATTGACTTGTCTGCTAAACAGTTGATAGAATAAAAGGGCAAAAACGGAACCGACCCCGAATGTCCCAAAAAGGGCAAAAATGGAACCGACCCCAAATGTCCCAAGAATAAGAGGTAGAACATGAAGAATATAATGGATACATATTTGAACTTTACAGAAAAGAAAATAAGAAAATATATGAAGTTGATATTAGATGGATATTATGATGAAATAGTAGTTAATGAGTATTTAAGAACTTATATTAATGCAAGATATTATAATATAAGAAATACCGAAAAACCAGCAAGAGCATTTTATTTAAGAATATTAGATGAACTTGAGTTTAAACAAAATATCCTTATAAAAAGAAATGAAGAGGAAGCAGAAAATATAGAAGAAAAAGCAGTTAAGTTGAAAACAATTAATACTGTTAAAGAGGTATTTGGGTATATACTATTTTTTGATAATGTTAGAAATGTTGAAAATTTTAAAAATATTAATAGCATAAAAGAGATTATTAAAAAAATAATGCAAACAGTAACAACAGAGCTTGAAGTTAAGGTGCCAAAAGATTTTGAAGAGACTTTTTATAAAGAAATAACAAGTGATATGTTACAAAAAGAAATATTTTTAGACAAATTTGAAACAGATGAGTTTTCATTACGATTTGAAAGTAGTGACATTAGAGAAGATTTGTATTATACTGTGTTAGAACATAATATTAAGATGCCAATACAATATAGTTATTCTGCAATAGAAAAAGTATATACAGAAGGAATAGTAGCAGAAGATAAATTGCAAATTGAATACATATTATTGAGTTTAGTCGCTATGAGAGATATAATAAATGGAAATTTTAAGGATTCTTATATAGCGGAATTTACATGTACACTATTTAAGAAAAAGCAAAAGTTAGATAGTATATTATCATTAATAGAAAATCAAGCTTTACAAGAAAAAATAAATCTGAACATTGAATATTCAGATTATATTAAAAACCAAAAAAGTGTATTAGAATGTACTAAAAAAGGTTATAACTTTGTAATTACATTAGATAATTCAATAAAAAGTGTTGAGGATGTAGAAAGACTAAAAATGTTTAAATTAGTTATAGCACCAAAGAACTTAGTATTATATAAAGAAATAAAAAGCGATAACTCATTAAACAATGTGATATATAAATAATTAAGAAACAGGAGAGAGAATATGGAAACATATGGAAGATTTTTATTTGAATTTTTACATCAATTTTTTTCAGGATTTTTAGAGATATTTGGTGGACTATGGGGAGGAATATTAAGTATATTCAATATCCCTGAATATTACTACATAATACAACATTATGCAAATGATTTTAAAAAATCAGAATGGTTATTAACTGGACTTGCTATAATTTGCATGGTTGTTGTAATTGGAGCTATTGCAGGAATAGTAGCCTTTTTCCTAAAAAGACATATGAGATGGAGAAAGAAAATTCTTGATCAAGAAGAATTATTAAAACAAATTGATAGTTTAAATGAACAGGTTGAAGGACTTGTTGATGAAAAGATGAAGTTGTTATCTATGAAAGCACCAGATTTAGGAATTAATCCTGGACTTAATTCTTCATCAGCTACGAGAAATATAAGTTCATCAGGTAGTGTTGTTGGAGTTCCAACAGGAGTTGCAGGAACATTGACTGCTGGCGGTTCTTCTAGGGTCTATGCTGGACTTGGCGGAGGCGGTGGAGGAGCTAATGCAGAAAATGATGAAGAACAAATTGATCCAAATAGCCAAAGCAGATTTTCTAAATTATCTTATATAGATCAGCAGTTTGCAAAATACAAACAAAAAGATTATCACAATTCATTTACACTACCAGAATTTTGCTATATGTTTAGAAATTTTGCAGCAAGCAAATTAAAATTATATTATAGTGAAAAAATGATAAGATTATTTGTATCAGCAATAGCATCTACAAAATTAGTTATCTTACAGGGTATATCTGGTACAGGTAAAACTTCTATATCTTTAGCATGGGGTAACTTTGTAAAACACCCTTCATGTGTTGCATCTGTACAGCCTTCTTGGAGGGATAGAACAGATATATTTGGATATTTGAACGAATTTACGAAAAAATTCAATGAAACTGACTTTTTAGCATATTTATATGAAGCAGGTTATACTGACGAAATATACACAGTAATTTTGGACGAGATGAACTTGGCGCGTGTTGAGTACTATTTTGCAGAAATGTTATCAATACTAGAAATGCATAGTACAAAAGATTGGAAAATTGAGGTTGTTCAAAGTTCATGGCCTACAGATCCAAAAAAATTAATAAGAGGAAAATTGCAGATTCCACCAAATGCTTGGTACATAGGAACAATCAATAACGACGATTCTACATTCATGGTAACAGATAAGGTTTACGATAGAGCAATGCCTATAGATATTAACGAAAAGGGTATAGCTTTTGAACCAGACCAAGTTGACGCGATTGATGTAAATTATTCATATTTAAATGGATTGTTTGATAAGGCTATGTCAGATTATGCAATATCTCCAGCTACTTTAAAAAAGATTGATGATATGGATAACTATACAATAAAACATTTTAGGGTTGCGTTTGGTAACCGTATTGTAAAACATATGAGAAAATTTGTGCCAGTTTATGTTGGCTGTGGTGGAGACGAAATAGAAGCTGTTGATTATTTTATGGCTAAAAAGGTATTAAGAAAATTCGAAGCTCTTAACCTAGCTTTGATTAGAGATGAAATAGATGGTTATATAGAATTCTTAGACAAAAATTTTGGAAAAGGAAAAATGAATGAATGTATAGAGTTTTTATTAAGACTTAAGAAAATGTCTTAGTCTTGGTAAATTGCCCTAGAAAGAGGAAGAAATGGACTTAAATATTACAAAATTAGCAAATTTAGATGCTGGAAAATCAAAAGAATTTCTTAGCAGAGTTGATTCAAAATTAATGATGGATATTAGTAAAAGCCAAATTGTTGAAAATGACGAATGGATAGAAATGGTTGAATTTACAATACCATATATAGAAAAAGCTTTGACTAAAGGAATCAAGAACATTGTTACAGAAGAAGAAATTATAAAAATAGAATTAATTAAAAAAGTAACTGTAGAGAGTGTTAAACATTTATCTAAAAATGTTAACTTTGTTGATAAATATAATCAAAGAAGTGGTGAAGTAATTCCTAAAAAAATCTTAAATGCATATAAAGAAGAGACATTTATTACATATGAAAATAGATTTTTATATACATTAATCAAATTAATAGAAGACTACATGTATTTGCGTGAAAAAGATCAAGAAAATGAATATAAAGGAAAGAATTATCAAAAGGCGAATTATCAAGCAGAAGTAAAGTTAAGAAAAGAAAAAGTAAAAGTAAGTTTAGAATATTCTGCTGAAGCGAATACCGGTTTAAAGAAATCTACAGAAACAGCTGATAGAATCCAAAACATAAAGAAATCAATAAAAATGTTAAAAGCAACTGAAACATATCAGATTTTAGCATCAAAAAGGATTACTCTTGTAAAGGCACCTTTAAAAATGACTAATGTATTATTAAAAAATGTTAATTTCCAATATGCAGTTAAATTATGGAATTATTTAAGTGAACAAATGGAAATAAAAGATAAATCTATAAAGATGAATAAAGAATATGAAGAAAAGGGAATTTCTAAAACTCTTGTAGATGAAGATATTTACTTAATGCATTTGATTTTTAAGAACAACAATATTGAAAATCAACTAAAGGGACAAAAAAGAAGTGCTATTGAAGACAAAAAGATAAGAAAAGAGTTAACAGATGCAATGATAGAAAAGATTATAGAGCTTAACCCAGATTTATCTGATAAAGAACTAAAAAAGATGATTGCAGACAAACTTATAATTATGAAAACAAGAAAAGTTATTTCACTAAAACCTGTAGAAGAAAGGTTTAAAGAGAGGATAGACAAATATATGTCACAAGTGAAAGAAGTGAGGTTAAAATAAATGGAAAACCAAGGAGAAGAGGTCATAGAGGAGAGCAAACAAAACAAAAAAAATAAAGCACCAGTATTTAGAACTATATTATCAGTATTTGGAACTATTGTAACAGTTATTGTTGCTATAATTTCAATAATAATTCTTACACAAAAAGTAACTAACAATAAAGCTTCATTTTTTGGATATAGAATATTTAGAGTCCAAACAGGAAGTATGATTCCTAAGTACAATGTAGGAGATGTTATTTTAGTAAAAGAAAATGATGTAGATAAAATCAAAATAGGTGATGATGTAACATACTTGGGAACAGCAGGTTCTACAAAAGGAATGTTAATAACACACAGAGTAATAGATATAGAAAATATAGATGGCAAAATTGCATTCCACACAAAAGGTATTGCCAACAACTTAGAAGATCCTATTATATATGGTGATCAAATAAATGGGGTTGTTAAAACTAAAATGTATATATTAACACTTATTTGTATGTTGCTTAATAATAAATATATATTCTATTTTGTAGGTATATTACCACTAACTATATACATATTTTTTAGGACTTTTAAAGGCAGTTACGATAAATATGAAAAAAAGATTGAAAGGGTTAGCAAATGAAAGAAAAAACAAAGTTAAGAGTATTACAAATATTATGCATTATATCAATACTAATTACAGTTTTTTCTATACAAAGAACATATGCAAAATATTTTGAAAAAGTTGGAACTACATATCAAACAAATATAAAAAGATGGCTAATTAATGTTAATTCAAAAAATATCCATGAGGAAAGTGAATTAAGCAAAGTTATGCAACCTATATTTGTTGAAAATGAAAACATGAAAAATAATAATACTCTAGTTCCTGGTAGGACAGGGTATTTTGAAATGTTAATTGATTATACAAATGTAGATTTGGCTTTTGAATATGAATTCTTTATAGAACAATTAAATGCAACACCATTAGAAGATTTCGAAATATATGGATATGAAGTTATAGATGCTGATGGAACATCTACAATAACTGAAACAAACGAGATTAAGGGTGTGATAGATCCAGAAACAGAGGTTGACAGCAATGGAGAAAAGAAGAGAGAGATTAGAGTTTTGTTTAGATGGAATGATGAAAACAAAGATACAACAGATACTGCAGAAGCATCAGGTATGAATAATTTCGAAGATACACAATTTAGAGGACAAACAGACACATCAGAGTCTGCAGATGGATTACATACAATCTTAAACTATAAGGCGACAATGAAGTTTACACAATATATTGCTCCTGCAGGAGATGAAGAACCAGGAAATTAAAAAAGGGCAAAAACGGAACCGACCCCAAATGTCCCGAAGGGAAAAAAAGGAACCGACCCCAAATTGCCCTACCAAACGGAGGTGAGTTTTTGTGGAAATCAAAAATATAAAAACATCTAAGTTAGAAAACAAAGAGTTATTAGATGTACAAAAACAAGTAGAAAGTTTTTTAAAGTTTTTAAATAGCGAATATGATACTGTTAAAAAATTAGAGGAGGAAAATTCATGAAGGAATTAGTGAAAGATATAGAAAAGCAAATAGATACTGATAAAGAAGTTATTTCAGTTTTACCACGAAATGGAATAAAAGCAATAAAAACACTATTAGAGACCATAAGTGAAATGACAGAGAAATATGAACATGCAAATGAAATGCTATTAAAAGACATAGAAAATAGATATAATGAACTCACTACAGTTGAGGGCAACCAAGAGATTCCTAAAATTGAAGATGAAATTTTAAAATATGATGGAGCTGTAAAAGATACAGATATGCGTTCATCTTTTGAAAAAATGGGACTTGACAGAGTAGTATATAATGTAAATGGATATTATAAAAGTAATTTAGAAAGATTGAACCGTGAATTAATTGATTGTGTTAAACAATTTGAAAAAGTCGGAATAAAGCTAATTGCAGATGATTTTAACATTAGTGAATATGCTAAAGAATATATGGGAGTTTTATTACAAGAAGCATATGAAGGGCAAATTAATTCTGAAAAAATAAAAGATGCGTTTGAAAAAGTTTATTGGAAATGTTCAGAGGTGGTATCACATTTATATGCAAATATAAGATATATTTATGATATCCATGAGGCAGAAATAGATAAATTTTATGAAAATAAATCAGAAGAAATTTTACAAAGGTTTCATTCAACAGCTGAGCAAGTTGAAGATAAAAAAGCAGAATTAATTAAGCAAAAAAAGAAGCTAGAAGATATAGACAATAAGATTATCCTTAATAAATTCTATACAGGGTCATTAAATATAAATGATTACAAGGAAGATAATTATAAAAGAATATATTCAGAGTTAACTTCTAAAGATGTTTCAGAATTGACAGAAGCTGAAAAAGCGGAAATGGATGAAAACATAGAAAAATTAGACAATAATTTAAGTGAATATTCAAAATACAGTGAATATAGATTTTTAGTTGATGGAGTATTAACAATAAGAGAAGAGGAATTAAAAAGAATTCAAGCAAACAAAGATAAAAAAGTTAAGAAAACTGAATATGAGTTAGTAAAAGATAATATTAAAAAAATAACTGCGGAAATATTCAAAATAAATGGAAAATTAGACAAGCCACAAAAAGGATTGTTTAAAAGAAAAGATTCAAATGATAAGAAAAATAGTGCAGTAATTTTACAAAGAAATAATTTGGTATTAGAACTTAAAAAGTTATATATGAATTTAGATGATGAAATTATGAAACAAAAAATAATGAAAAACGTAGATGAAACTTCATCATTACTAGATGTACTAAAATTAGCAAGTAATTATTATGGCTTTATGGCAAGAGCTATGATAAAGAAAAATGAAGAAATTACTGATAAAGAAATTGGAGAAATGGCTAAAGACATTAGAAACTTTATCAATTTTTCTAATTTTACAGTAATTAATTATATCAAAATCAGTGATACAAAGGATTTGGCTGTTATAATTAAAGACAAATATAAATTATTTGGAATGCAAGTTTCAAAAGAAAATTTCCAAGAAGATAATATAGAAGATTTAATAAAAAGGGTAAAAATAATTGCTAATTATAATAATATCCAAAAAAGTAAATTTTCTATAGAAGATTTGGAATATATTACAACTGTTAAAGAAATGCTAAAAAAATAGAGTGATGCAAAAGAAAATAATGTAAGGTGAGGACTAAATTGAAATATGATGTAGATAAAATTTCAAATAAAATTAAGAATAAAAAGATGGCGAAAAAGGCTGTTAAATATATAGTACTTGTTACACTAATAATTCTTTTTATAATTAATTTAATATTATCATTTGAAGAGAATACACATATTTTTGGAATTTATATGTTTAATATTGTTTCTGAAAGTATGGAACCAACTTTTTACAAAGATGATTTGGTTATTGTAAAAAGATGTAAAATGCAAGAACTCCAAAAGGGTGATATTATAACATTTAAGCAAGATGATAGAACTATCTCGCATAGAATGATTGCTATAACACAAGAAAATGGAGAGTTTAAGTTTATTACTAAAGGGGACAACAATGATATACTTGATAAAGAAACAGTGGAAATGAAAGATGTATATGGAAAAGTTTTGTTTAGTGTAAAAAAGATTGGCAAATTTATTCATTATATACAAAATGCAAGAGGACTTATTAATATAGTAATTTTTATAATTATTATATATGTTCTAATTAGTTTAAGGGATAATCAGAAAAATAGTAGAAAAATAAAAAGGAAGAAATACGAAATAAAAAAGATAAGGGACAATTATAATTTATAAAAGGAAGGTATTACCACCGGTAAAAAGAGGTAAAAAAGTTATGGAAGAGGATATTAAGTCAAAAAACATTGTAGTTAAAAAAGTAATAAAAATAGTTTTGAAGATATTATATCAAATCCTTGTTATAATATGCTTAATAGTGGCTGCTGTAATTATTTTACAAAAGGTTACTGCAAGTAATAAATCTATAGCTGGATATAGAATATTTAGAGTAATTACAGGTAGTATGGAGCCAGAGTATGATATAGGACAAGTTGTTATTAGTAAGGAAGTTGACCCTAATAGCATAAAAGTTGGAGATGATATAGTTTATTTAGGAACTTATGGAGAGTATAGTGGAAAAATAATAATGCACTCTGTTGTTGGAATTGATAAAGATGCAAATGGTAATTTGAATTTCCATGCAAGAGGTTTGCACAGCAGTAGTGTAGAAGATCCTCAAATTAAAGATAGTCAAATATATGGTGTTGTTAAATTCAAGTCAAAGATTTTAACTGTACTATATAAATTGGCAACTAATATATATTCATTATTTGTTATTGTTCTTGTTTTGGCTTTGAATGTGTTCATAGCTTTTAGAAAATCTGGCGAAGAAGATGTAAAACAATTAGATGAGGTGGCAAATACCGAATATGAGGAAGATCAAGAAGAGTTTGAAGATGATGATGACGAAGATTATGATGATGAAACAGAAGATACAGAAAATGAGTTAGATGATGATGAGGATGATGATAACACTTAAAAAACAAAAGCTTATTTTATAAGGTTCTAAAGATAGAATGGAGGATTTATGAATATATTACGTGAATTGAGACGTGCAAAGAAAAAAAGCATGGCGACTAGAGTTATTTTAATTTCAATATTTTCTGTAATATTAATAGTAAATACCTATGCATGGTTTAGTTCGAGCAAAAATGTTACAATAAATGGATTAGAAGGACAAATAACATCATGGGATGTTGCATATTATGTTGATGGCAAAGAAATACTTGATCAAGATGTTGCTTTTACTATAGATGAATTATATCCAGGAATGCCGAACAGAGAAGATGTTGTGCACATATACAATTTAGGAAAAACAAGTACAAGAATAAAGTATGAAATAAAATCTATAAAAGTATATGGAAAAGAAGTTTTAGACCAAATACAGGCAGAAGGAGGCATACAAACTTCTGGAAATACAACAAATTTATTTGCAGATGACACAAAATATCCATTTAATATTAGTTATACATATGATAGAGCACGATTAGATGGAGAATATGTAGATGATGAATCTACACCAAATGCTGGAGCAACGTTTAAGTTTAATGCTAGTTGGATATATGAGGGAACTGGAACAGCTGATGAAAATGAGGCAAAAGATATATTAGATACAAAGTTTGGAAAAGATGCTTATAGTTATTACCAAAATGAGGCAAATGATAAAACAAAAGCAATAGAAATTATTGTAAAAATAACCAGTGAAATCTTGCGTGACTCAACATAGTGTCGCTGAAACCTACATAAATCAAGGATGCAAGGTGTCATTAAAAAGTAATAAGTTTGTATTATTTTTGTAACATAAATGTAATATTAAATTTATTGACAAAAGTATAAAGACTAAGTATAATGTTAATAGAAATTGTTGAAAAAAAATATTTTTTGAAGAACCAGGTGAGATTATGGCAAATGAAGAAATAGAAAACGAGGAGACACTTGAAGAAAAAGTCGACCAAACAACCGCTGGACAAAAACTGGAAGAGAAGGCAAAAAAAGAAAAGAGGAAAAAGGTCAGGCGAACAATTCTTAAAATATTGTTAGTGGTAATTATATTATTTTTAATAAATTTATATATTATACTTGCAATATTTTATAGAGGAGAGAACTTTACAGTAACACTTGATAGTGAATACGGAAGAGAAAGTGGTTTGGTAATATATGAAGAACAAGCCAATAAGTACACAAGAACATTCCTAAGGTCACAAGATATAGACTTTTTTACAGATATATCAGTGAACTGGCTACCAGAAAACATAAATAATGAGGGCGAGGGTTCTCATAATGGCAGAAACTACATAGCATATACATTTTACGCAGAAAATATGGGACAAGATACAATTAATTATTGGACAACAATTAAAATAGATGATGTAGTAAGAAATGTAGATGAAGCGATTAGAGTTATGGTCTTCAAAAATGGCAACAAAGTAATTTACGCAAAAAACAACAGAGAAACAGGACAGCCTGAACCAGATACTGTAGCATTTAAAAATGATGATACGGTTATGCTGGAACTAGCAGAAAACTTTAAAGTTGGAGACATCGATAAATATACTGTTGTTATATGGGTAGAGGGGGATGATCCAGAATGCAAAGATGATTTAATTGGTGGAGAAATAAAAATGCATATGACTCTTACCGAAGAACACATATTGCAAAATGATGAAGTTCCACAAGACAAAAGATAAAAATAAAATTTTTGCTTTAAGCAAAAGAAATTGATTTTAATTGCAATTTTGAGCAATTCAAAAGATAACTTAGTTTATAAAATTTACAAATATAAAGAAAATAAAAGAAAAGGAAGGAAGAAAAAAATGGAAGAAAACAGACAAAAGAATTCAAAAAGAAGATTAAATTCTTTAATATTGCTAGTAGCGTTCACTGCAATAATGTTGATAGTATCAACATACGCTTGGTTCTCAAGCCAAAAGAACGTAACATTAACTGGACTTAAAGGTAAAGTAAACGTAGCAGAAGGTTTACAAATTTCATTAGATGCAGAACACTGGGTAAACACAATTAATTTTGATGATTTTACGCAACCAGCTGATGGTTCTGCTTGGACAGTAAAGCCTACTTCAACATCTACATATTTAGGAAGTGGTGAAGGTGTAACATTCCAAGCTCCACGTGGTGCTGATGGAGGAATTGCAAATACAACACCAAAAGAATTATTACCAGCTTCAACAACAGCATATGCAGCTACAAATGATGGAATAGGACAAACAGCAGTTAAATTTTATAGAGGAACAAATAATGAGACTATAAAATTAATGAATGATACAAATGTTTTAACAGAAGATTCAACAGCAGGATTCTTTGCATTTGATGTATTTGTAATGAATACTTCAGCAGGTACTACAGATGATAAACTTCAATTAGATTCTAATGCTGATGTTACAGGTAATAATGAAGCAACAGGTGTACAAAACACTGCAAGAGTTGCATTTGCATTATATGAAAATAATAATGATGCTGCAGGATTTGGGAATACTACACCAACAGCAGGAACAGATATGACAATATCAGGAAGTAATAATTTAACACCAGCAAATATTGTAGCAGGAACATCAACAAGTAAAAAAATAAAAGATGTTGCAATTTGGGAACCAAATGCTAATAAACATACAGAAACAATAGTTGCATCCCTTGCAAACTCTTTAAAATTAGAAGATGCTGATAATACAGCATATGGTTTAACAGCTGATACTAATACAAATATCTCAAAATTCGCAGATGGAAATAACTTACCTACATATGCTTTAACAAGTCTTTCATTACCAACATCTATTGGTGATGGAACAACAGTACATATAGCAGATGTATATGATTGGAGAACAACTACAGATAGTATAACAACTGATGCAACAGGTGTAAAGAAACAATTTACATTACAAACAGATGATCAAACAAGAGCTGCATCTGTTGACTTAAAAAGTGTAAAAAAATTAGAAGAAGATGCTACAGCAGCAGATACAACATTTACAATTAAACCAAATCAATATCAAAAAATAAGAATATACTTCTGGATGGAAGGACAAGATCCAGACTGTATAAATCCAGCCTCATTAGGTGGTGGATTAACATTAGATATTGGAATTATCAAACCAGGAACAACAACACCAGTGGGACCTTAGTAAGTTTTGTGTATACAAAAAAGGCACTATATATTAGTGTCTTTTTTATTGGGCAATTTGGGGTCGGTTCCGTTTTTGCCCTTGGGACATTTGGGGTCGGTTCCGTTTTTGCCCTTTTTGGCCCTGATGATTGACTTTTTTTTTATTATCTGTTATAATTTATAACAGGTTGCCGATAAGGCAAAAATGAGATTTTATTTTAATGTATTAAAGAGAGAGAAAAAGCGAATAATTTAAAGAGCGAGAATAAATATAAAAAAGTTTATAAGCATGGAGGGGCGGTTGTTCATGCGGAATAAGCTTTGTTTATCTATTTTATATTTGTACGTAAAATGAAATTGAAAAAAGAAAAAAAGAGAGGAGTAAATTAAAATTATGACAGATGAAAACAATGCTTCAAATGAGATAAATGAAGCAAATGAAGAAAAAAAGGTTTCAACACAGAAAAGAAAGAGTACAAACAGAAGGGGAAATTACAATAAAAGTGGAGGAAAGCAAAGAAAAAGCAATAATGCAACAACAGTAGAAAATACAGAAATAAAAGAAGAGAATATTGAAAAAGTTGAGGTTGCTAAAAAAGATGAGACAAAACCTAAAGCAACAAAAGGTAGAAGAAATACAAGAGGAACAAGAAGTAGCAAGAATTTGCAAAATCAAGATATATTTAAAAAATCAAATTTAAAAATCATTCCATTAGGTGGATTGCATGAGATAGGAAAAAATATAACTGTATTTGAATATGAAGATGAAATAATTGTTGTAGATTGTGGTATATCATTTCCAGAAGATGACATGTTGGGAGTAGATTTAGTAATACCAGATGTAACATATCTAGTAAAAAATCAAGAGAAAATAAAAGGAATGGTTATAACTCATGGACATGAGGACCATATAGGAGGAATTCCATATTTCTTAAAACAAATTAATGTACCAATTTATGCTACAAGATTAACCGCAGGATTAATAAGTAATAAGTTAGAAGAACATAAATTGTTAAGAAGTACAGATATGCATATAATTCAACAAGGAGATATAATAAAATTGGGAAATAATTTCCAAGTAGAGTTTATAAGAAGTTCTCATAGTATTCCAGATTCTGTAATGCTTGCAATAACAACACCTGCTGGAACAGTTTTGCATACAGGAGACTTTAAAGTTGATTATACACCAATAGATGGTCAAATAATGAATTTCGGAAGAATTGCAGAATTAGGTGGACAAGGTATTTTAGCATTAATGTCAGATAGTACAAATGCAGAAAGAAAAGGATTTACTATGTCTGAATGTTCTGTTGGAGATGTATTTGAAAAACTATTTATGAATTGCAGAAAAAGAATAGTTGTTGCAACATTTGCATCAAATGTTCATAGAATTCAACAAATTGTAAATTCAGCAGTAAAATATGGCAGAAAGATAGCTGTATGTGGTAGAAGTATGATAAACATTATAACTACAGCTGTTGAATTAGGATATATTAAATGTCCAGAAAATATATTTATAGATATTGATATGATTGGAAGTTATACAGATGATCAACTTGTAATAATTACAACAGGAAGTCAAGGAGAACCAATGTCAGCATTAACAAGAATGGCTGCAGGAGACCACAGAAAAGTTAAAATAACACCAAATGATTTGATTATTATATCTGCTACACCAATTCCTGGTAATGAAAAATATGTTTCAAAAGTAATTGATGATTTAATGCAATTAGGAGCAGAGGTTGTTTATAGTGCTTTGGCTGATGTTCACGTTTCAGGACATGCTTGTCAAGAAGAACAAAAATTGATATTGGCTTTGGCAAAACCTAAATATTTTATACCTGTTCATGGGGAATATAGACAATTAAGAGCACATCAAGAAACAGCAGAACTTATGGGGATTGACAAAGATGATATATTTATGCTAACAAATGGTAGAGTGTTAGAACTAAATGAAAATGAGGCTAAATTTACTGGAACAGTACCAAGTGGAAGAGTTTTAGTTGATGGACTTGGTGTTGGAGATGTTGGAAATATTGTGTTAAGAGATAGACAACATCTTGCACAAGATGGTTTAATAGTAATTGTATTAACAATGGATTCTCAAACAGGAGAGGTTGTTGCAGGTCCAGATGTAATATCAAGAGGATTTGTATATGTTAGAGAATCAGAAAATTTAATGGATGATGTAAAAAGTGTTGTTAGACATGAAGTGTCTAAATGCGAGGAAAGAGGAGTTCGTGATTGGGCTACTATTAAGTCAACTGTAAAAGAGAATTTACGTGATTATCTATTTATTAAAACAAAGAGAAACCCTATGATAATTCCTATTATAATGGAAGTTTAATTGATAAGGGCAATTCGGGGTCGGTTCCGTTTTTGCCCACTAAAGGAGGAAAAGAAATGGATTATAAAGATTTAGCAAATTTAATCTTTCCTGATGCGAAAGATATATCTTATTATGAAGAGAAATATCCAGAAAGAAATTTACCAGAAGGAGCAGTTGTTACTAGATTTGCACCTAGCCCTACAGGATTTGTACATATAGGAGGATTATATCAAGCATTAGTTGCGATAGAGGTTTCTAAAAGAACAAAAGGTGTATTTTTCTTAAGAGTTGAAGATACTGATCAAAAAAGAGAAATAGAAAATGGAGTAACAAATATTGTTAATTCTTTAAAAGATTTTGATATGGCACCAGATGAAGGAATGATTTCAGATACTGAAGAAATCGGAAATTATGGACCATATAAACAAAGTTTAAGAAAAGATATTTATCAAGCATATGCTAAATATATGATAGAACAAGGAAAAGCATACCCATGTTTCTGTACTACAGAAGAAGGGGAAGAGATGCGTAAAAAGCAAGAAGCTGCAAAAGTAAGACCAGGATATTATGGTGTATGGGCGAAATGTAGAAATCTTTCGGTTGAAGAAATGGCTGAAAAAATAAATGCAGGAATACCATATATTATAAGATTTAAATCACCTGGTAGAGAAGATAGAAAAATTAAACATAAAGATGTAATTAAAGGTAATGTGGATTTTCCAGAAAATGACCAAGATATAGTAATTATAAAGGCTGATGGTTTGCCTACATATCATTTTGCACATGCTGTTGATGATCATTTAATGAGAACAACTCATGTTATTAGAAGTGATGAATGGTTATCTTCTGTTCCATTGCATTTGCAATTATTTCACGAGCTAGGATTTAAAGCACCTAAATATGCTCATATTTCACCTATTATGAAAAATGATAATGGTGCAAAACGTAAATTGAGTAAAAGAAAAGACCCAGAGGCAGCTGTTTCTTATTATAAAGAAGAAGGTGTGCCTACAGAAGCTGTTAAAGAGTATTTATTGAATATTGCAAATTCTACTTTCGAAAACTGGAGGAGAGCTAATCCTGATAAAGCAATAGAAGAGTTTGATTTTCAATTAAATAAAATGAGTGTTAGTGGTGCATTATTTGATATGACTAAATTGTTGGATATCGGAAAAACTGTTATCTCAAAGATGTCAGCAGAAGAGGTTTATAATAATTCCTTAGAATGGGCAAAGGAATATGATAGTGAGTTGGCTGATATGCTTGAAGATAAAGATTATGCTTTAAAGGTTTTTGGTATTGAAAGAGGTAATAAAAAACCAAGAAAAGATATTGCAAAATGGTCTGATGTTAAAGAAAATATTGAGTATATGTATGATGAGAAGTTTTATGGTAAGGCTCAAGAGTATCCATATCAACCTGCAATTTCAGATAAAGAAAGTATTTCTAAAATATTGAGTTTATATATTGAGAAGTATTATGATGAAAATGATGATAAACAAGCTTGGTTTGATAAAATTAAGGCATTGGCTGTAGAAATGGGATATGCTGGAGAGGTTAAAGTGTTTAAGGCAAATCCAGGTATGTATAAGGCTCATGTTGGCGATGTTAGTACAGTTTTGAGAGTTTCGTTGACTTCAAGAACTAATACACCAGATATGTATGAGATTATGCAGGTTCTTGGAAAGGATATAATTAAGGAACGCTTTGAGAAGGCTATTCAAAGATTAAAATAGTAGCAAGGGACATATGGGGTCGGTTCCGTTTTTGCCCTTTTTTCGAAAGAGTGGGTAATTCGGGGTCGGTTCCTTTTTGGGCATTGGGACATTTGGGGTCGGTTCCATTTTTGCCATTTTAGTTTTAATATAAATTACGAAGATAAATATAAATTTTGCATTACATTCCTCGGCTCATTACGAAACTTAAGAAATTGTAACTCATTTTATGGCACCCTTTCATTCTCATGAACTATTTCCATAAAATTTTATACAATTTCTAAAGTTTCTTCAATCACATTCGTCATTTCATTTAAAATTTATATTTATCTTTGTAATTTTAAGTAATTATCAAAGGGCAAAAATGGAACCGACCCCATTTTAACGTTTGGTCAACATTTTGAAAAAACTCTAATAAGGAAAGGAAAAAATAATGGAAAAGTACCTAAATGAAGCGATAATAGGAAACAAGAATATGTTAGTAACATATTCTGGAAAAGGAGAAATGTTACGATTATCATATCCAAACAGAGATAATAGACAATATTTAAAATATTTTCACACAGGAGTAAAAATAAATGATTCTGATTTAATATATTTACATTCAGATATTAATAACACATACTTACAGTATTATGATACAGATACAAATATATTAAATACAGAAATAACAAATACATATTTTAATTTAAAAGTATTACAAACAGATTTTGTAGTTATTAAAGAAGACGTACTTGTAAAAAAATATACATTTATAAATGAAAGCAATATAGAATTAGATGTAAAATTTTTAATACATTCAGAATTATTATCAGACCAAAATAATTTTGTGAGTGGAATGAAGATAGATACAGGGATGATTCAATATGCTCACGACTTTTCAGTAGCAACATTTGCTAAATCAAATAAATTATTAAGTTACCAGATAAATGATAGTAAAAGCACAATAAATTCAGGAATTATTGGTGGAAAAGATTATATTGGAATGGCTAAAGATTCTAGTATAAGCTATGATATTGGAAAAATACAGCCAGAAGAGAAAAAAGAATTTGAGATATGTATATTTATAGATGAAAATAAAAGAACAATGCAAACAGTTGAAGATGAAATAGAAAGAATAAGAAAAATAGATTTTAAAAAAGAGTATGTAAATGTAAAATCTTATTGGAGAAAATATGTAAAAAGTCATAATGGATTAGGTCTAAAAGAACCAACCAATAGTTATGAGGAAAAAATTCAAAGCATATATAAAAGGACTATTCTATTATTTCCACTATTAACTAATCAAGCAACAGGAGGAATAATAGCTGCTCCAGAAGTTGATGAAGATTTAACACAATGTGGAAGATATGCATATTGCTGGCCAAGAGATGCGGTATTTATAGCAAAGGCTTTAGATATATTAAAAATGACAAAAGAAACAGAAAAGTTTTATAGTAATTTTTGTAGAATGACTCAAAGCAAAAATGGAATGTGGGAACAACGCTTTTATACAGATGGGAAATTAGCACCATGTTGGGGATATCAAATAGATGAAACTGCTAGTGTAGTTTATGGAGTATATTCTCATTATGAATATACTAAAAATGAACAGTTTTTAAAAGTAAATCTTCATATGTGTGAAAAAGCGATAGAGTTTTTGAAAAGATATGTTAGGGATTTATTTGATGAATCAGGGATATATCATGTAAGTTACGATTTGTGGGAAATGCATGAAGGAACACATTTATATTCATTATCAGCAATATTTGCAGCATTTGAAAGTATGGTAAAGATATATAAGGTATTAGGAAAAAATGTTTCTGATTTTGAAAACAATAGATTAAAAGATGAAAAAATAAATAAAAATATAGATGAAATTTCTAAGTTGCAAGTAGAAATAAAAAAATACATTGACGAAAAATTATATGATGAAAATAGAAAGTCTTATATAAGAAACACAAATGATAAGAAAATGGATATAAGTTTGTTAGGTGCAGTGTATCCTTTTAAAGTATTTTTACCAAAAGAAAAGAAAATTTTAAATACAGTTGATAATATAAATTTAACATTAAGAACATATACAGGAGGATATCAAAGATTTGAATATGACCATTACAGAGATGGAGCACCTTGGCCGATTGCGAATTTATGGATGACTTTGTATTATTTGGAGAGTGGCGAAAAGAAAAAAGCCAAAGAAACTTTTGATTTTGTTTTAAAAACTGCTGGAAAGCATAGCTTTTTAGGAGAACAAGTTGATAATAATACATTAAAGCCTAACTGGGTTATTGGATTAGGATGGTCACATGCGATGTTTATTATTGTACTTAAAAAATTTATGAATTAATCGTAAAAATATTGACTAAAAAAATAGATAATGATAATATAAAATTATTAATAAAAATATATTAGGGGGATAAGTAAAAATGAAGAAACAAAAGAAGTTTTTAGTACAATTATTGGCATTTCTTATAATCTTATTGTCAGGAAGCCATGTATTTGCAACAAATTTGGCGGATTATGTAGAGAAAATGAAAGTATCGGAAG
>ERZ825670.1792-NODE-1792-length-22268-cov-3.176923_pt1 | contig 22268 bp, 19 predicted proteins | sample MGYA00519929_ERZ825670 | MGnify/ENA primary metagenome ERZ825670 (study PRJEB31778, sample SAMEA3449207) | human gut metagenome | biome: human gut; feature: human-associated habitat; material: faeces | place: United Kingdom | collected 2010/2012 ...
CGGCAATCGGACTATTATAGAGCCCTCCCAATGGTTCCAACAGATGAACGGCCAGATAACAAAGTGACTGACGGACAGCAGGAGGCGGTTCATTATCCAATCCGTTCTCTACCGCTATACGGCTATAAGTCAACTCTTCCAGACTGAAATGTTCACTCAACATGGCTTTATGCTTTTTGTTACTCATGATTGTTGATTTTAAATTTATACGAATAATCCACTCCTTTATCACGAGCTATTGTCGCCCAGGAATGCCTTGCCACATGAGTCGTCAATTTTACATTCAAGCCGAGAATCTTTGCAACCCGTTTCAATCGTTTATTTTGTAACCTAAGCGCACTTTCATAGCCTGCTCCATCTTTTGTCAGGAGTGGGAACAGATAAGGGCTGTCTTTTACTTCAGATGCATACCGCCGGATAATCATGATCATTTCCGGGAGTAATTCAATATGTAACACCTTTCCAGTTTTGCGCCTCACATAAGTCAAGACTCCCCCTTGGATATCCTTTTTCTTTAAATGTGCCAAATCCACAAACGACATTCCCCGCGTATAATAAGAAAAAAGAAATATCGAAAGGGCAAATTCCAGCTTTTCGGGTAATCGCGTCACAACCTTTTCCTTCCGGCTTATCTTCCATCAACCAATGTTCATACGCCACCATCAACTCCCCGTCCATCTTTTCCGCATACACTCTCTTCGATCCTAAAAAACGCCGGAACGAATTGAGCGTACTCCTGTAATTATGTGCCGTACTCTTTTTACCACTATCTTCCAAGCGGTCTATTTTCTGCAGCATAAACTGCAACATTTCCACTTTCTGCCGCCTGCCTGTAGCCCGGCTTTTGTCTGTTCTCATATACTTAATTATTTACTAATTGATAAATATTGAAGGAATTTAGTAAACAAAATAACACATAAACAGGCTTTCTACTAACAAGCGAATCAAAGAAATCCGTATAAACAGAAAAGTATGTATTCCTTTCCTTCCGGATAGCATTCACTACCTGCACAGATAGATAAAAAGGGAATCAGAAAAGAAAGGACATGACCTGATCTGAGGTATACAAAGTGAATATTTTTTTTAAATAGCAGCTATTTTTCTTCTAAAAGTATCTACCAGACAGTCTAACTTTCACTTTACTAAATGTTATACAAAACAATATAAAAACAAACCGGACTACACCTATCCGTACAGATAAATGCAGTCCGAAAATCATTTTTCCATATTATTAGAAAACTACCATCCAAAAAGATAATCCTTAACTTCCGTACAGTTCCATATTTTACAGGCAAACCGGAACCGGATACTTACAAAGCAAAGATACAGAAGGTAAAATAACAAAATGACATTTTGACTTTAAAGTGATAATACTTCATCTACTTAGACTTTGCAAATTTAGAAAACAATTTTTCATCCAACTTAGTATGAATAATTTTAAGTATATCACAAAATTCTTCTTCAGTAATTATTTCTGTTTCATCCTCTATTATTATTTCACAATAATTTTCTCTTCTGTTTGTATATTCATCAGAATTTTCATATTCAAATATACCATATCTAAATCCAGCATAAACGCCTTTAAAATCAATAACATCATACCTATCAAGATCCAAGCGGTATATTTCTCTTACATAACAAATTTGTAATTCTGAAAGCCGCAAATACTTGTTATTATAGACCTCTTGCAAAAGCTCTTTTCTCTTCTTTTCACATGATTCTATTTTCCTCTTTGCATTAGCGATAGACTTCTCCATCTTCTCTATTTCCGCGTTCAATTCATCTATTTCCATTATTATAATATTTATGTTTCAACAAAAGTAAACATTTCTACACCCAAACCGTAAAAATCAAGATGTTTAACAACACAAACAACGAGATTGGAGATAATATGTGACAGGAAACAACACCCTGAGACTCAATCAGCAAAGAGTACTTTTAATAATTAATGATTATTCGCATTACAGATTGATTTATTTGTCTATTTTTGCGCACTCATTTTAATATTCAATATGAATAATGTGCTGATTCTTTTAGACAGTCTGAATGATTGGAAACCGTATTACAAGACAAGCAGTATCTTAACTGTTTCCGATTATTTAAAAAACAAATCTCTCCAAAAAGAAAAGGGGAGTAAATTTGTCATCAACCTCAGTAATGACTACAGTTATAATTCCGAAGGATATTACTGTTCATTACTGGCTCAACCCCGAGGACACAAGGTGATTCCCGGAGTAGATATCATCAATAAGCTGGAAGCCGGGGCGGGTGTCCGCATGGACCGGAACTTACAGAAGCTCTGTTATCAATGGATACAGAAAAACAATATTACCGATGATATCTGGTATCTGAACCTCTATTTCGGGACTTGCCAGGAAAAAGGGCTGGAGAAAATTGCCCGATTCATCTTCGAAAACTATCCTGCTCCCCTCCTTAGGATCAGTTTTAATACCCGGGCTAAGAACCAGATTGAATCCATTCAACTCTTGTCATTGGAACAACTGAACGATGAAGAACAAAGTTTCTTCGCTGAAGCGCTCGACCGTTTCAACAAAAAGGTATGGCGTGCACCCCAAACCGTTAAATCCGCCCGCTATAGCCTGGCTGTATTATACGATCCGGAGGAAAAGTTCCCACCCAGCAACAAACAGGCCATAAACAAACTGTTGGAAGTAGCCAAAAAGATGGATATACATGCCGAACTGATCACGGAAGAAGATGCCACCAGTCTGATGGAGTTCGATGCTTTATTTATGCGTACGACTTCACTGAACCATTACACCTTCCGGCTTTCGCAATTGGCAAGGCAGAACGGAATGGTCGTGATAGACGATCCGTTATCCATCATCCGGTGCACAAATAAAGTATTCCTGAATGAATTATTTGAAAAGGAAAAGATACCGGCTCCCCTCTCGATGCTGATATTCAAGTCTAACGAAAATACATTCGAACAGATCAGCAACCAGTTGGGATCACCGTTCATCCTGAAGATTCCGGATGGTTCTTTCTCTTTCGGGATGAAGAAGGTGACCAACGAAACGGAGCTGGAAGCAGCACTCGACCTGCTGTTTGAAAAATCGTCCATCCTCCTCGCCCAGGAATTTACTCCGACTGAGTTCGACTGGCGGATCGGTATCCTGAACGGTGAGCCGTTGTTTGCCTGCAAGTATTATATGGCCAAAGGACACTGGCAAATCTACTGTCATTATGATTCGGGAAGAAGCCGGTGCGGACTGGTCGATACCATTCCTATTTATCAGGTTCCCCGCAAAGTGCTTGACACGGCAGTCAAAGCGACTTCATTTATCGGAAAAGGATTATACGGAGTCGATATGAAAATGGTCAACGACCGCGCCATGATTATCGAGATCAACGATAATCCGAGTATCGACCACGGTATCGAAGACGCTGTACTGGGCGATGACCTGTATTACAGGATACTGAATCATTTCGGGCGTATGTTGGATATGAAACACTTCTAAAAGATGGAACAGGAGATTATAACCAGGCAGGCAACCCGGGCAGACCTGGACGGGATTATGAGAATAGAGACATCCTGTTTCGGTCCGGACAGCTTTTCCAAAAAACAATTCGTCTATCTGATCACAAAAGCCAAAGGAATGTTTTATGTCGTTGAATACCAAGAGAGAATAGTCGCTTACGTTTCTCTCTTGCAAAACGATCATACCCCTAATCTGCGCATCTATTCTTTAGCCGTACATCCCGGTTTCAGAAAGCAGAAGTTAGGGCAACACCTGATAGACAAAACGATCGAATTTGCCAGACAGCATAATCATCCAAAGATTACGCTCGAAGTAAACGTATCAAACCCGGCAGCGCTCCGTCTTTACCAAAAAAACAAATTCGAACCGGTCCGCACAATAAACAATTATTATGCGGACGGTTCGAACGCTTATTCCATGCACCTGGAAGTCGGTTATTTATAGATCTTTGCAGCATATCCGCCGCCCGGAGCCATTTTGATCTTCAGCTTACGGTCGGCGGGAACCGGGATGATTTCTTTTTTATAATCGCAGGCGGCACGGTCGGCATTGATACCGTCTTTGAAAAGTTCCAGTTTGTAATCGCCGTCACCCAGGAAAGAAAGATCCAGTTCCATCTCGCGCGGCTCCCAATTGGTCAGGGCACCCAGATACCAGATATCATCGTGCTGGCGGGCCATAGCAATATATTCGGATACTTTTGCATCGAGCACCTGTGTTTCGTTCCAAACGGTCGGGATGTTTGCGATAAATTCGGTACATTCTTTTTCACGCATATAATTGGTCGGATTATCGCAAAGCATATTCAGAGGCGATTCGAAAATCACATAAGTAGCCAGCTGGCGGCAACGGGTACCCTGGCTCATCGGTTCGGAGTTGACCGGACGATAGTTGGCACGGGTTGCATTCCGCATGGCACCCTGTGTATAATCTACCGGACCGGCAACCATACGAATGAACGGGAATGTTACGTCGTAAGTAACCATATCGTAAGAGGCAGGCGACCATTTCAACTGTTCCAAACCATTCACCCCTTCATAATTGATCACGTTCGGATAAGTACGCTGCAAACCGGTCGGTTTACATATGCCGTGAAAATCGACCAACATCTTATATCTGGCACAAGTTTCTGCCGAGCGGTACAAGAAATTAATAAGTTCCTGATCGTCACGGTCCATAAAGTCAACCTTGAAACCTTTGACACCCATATCCGCATAATGCTTCACAACATTCTCCATATCACGGTCGAAAGCATAAAAACCTGCCCACAAAATAATATCCACATTCTTCGATTTGGCGTACGATACGATGGTTGGAAGATCGATTTCCGGGATGACTTTCAACAAATCTGCTTCCAGGTTAACAGCCCAACCCTCATCCAGAATTACATATTCGATGCCATGTTCGGAAGCGAAGTCGATATAATATTTATAAGTATCGTTATTGATACCGGCACGGAAGTCCACTCCGTAAATGTTCCAATCGTTCCACCAGTCCCAGGCAACCTTACCCGGTTTGATCCAGGAAACATCACTTACACGGGAAGGAGAAGCCAGGCGATACACCATATCGCAATCGACCAGCTGCTTGTCATTTTCAGAAACGACAAACACACGCCACGGGAACGAACGGTTTCCTTTCGTTTTAGCTATAAAATCTTCACGTTCCTTGACCAGCATCTGAAGGCGGTTATGTCCCCCCTGCTGTTTTACCTTCGGATAAGGGGCATGCACAGATTTCAGAGAGGGTTTATCTGTTGCATTGTTCAGGAACATACCCGGATAGTCTTCCAAATCGGCTTCGGTGATACATAGTTTCTTTCCATTGCCCAGATCCACCAGATAAGGGAGGATCATCAAACGTTTGTCGTTCAGTTTGGTGATAGCTTCATTCACATAAGGTTGCTCAAACGAGTTGGAGAACTGTTCTTCGAATGTCGGCTTCGTACTGTTTACATAAGCAGAAAATGTCTTATGGTCTGTCGAGAAGTTGTAGGTTGCCGCTTCGTCTGCAACGACAATCTCCCCTTTCTTACGGGTAATGAAACGATAAGCCAGTCCATCGTTATATAAGCGGAAGGCGATACTGTAATCTCCACGGAAAGAAATCGTCATTTCATTATAGATATCGCTTACTTCCGCCTTCTTATAGAAAGGAGAAGGAATCACTTTGTCTACCGACCCTTTGGTTACTTTCGATACTTTCGGTTTTGCTCCCAAAACTTCTCCATTCTGTAAAGTCATGGAGATTGCGGATGGGGCCAGGACCTCTGTTCCGTCATGAGTCAGGGAAAATTCTACATTATCACCTACGGTAACTACCGTTTGCAGTTTTCTGTCCGGCGATTGTAACTGATAACTCTTCTGAGCCATCAACGACATGCTTCCGGCCAGAAGGAATACGAGCAGTGCTTGTACTTTCATGGTATTTTTACTTTTTGTTTAACAGTGGCAAATATACATGAATAAATAAAAATAGAATTCCTGAAATTGTTTTATCTTTGTCAATATCGTATCAAAAAGTAACATAAACACATAATAACGACCATGAAAAGACTCTTTTGCCTACTATTTTTCTGTATGGCATGCCTTTCTGCCGGGGCACAATGGAAATGGCAGAATCCGATGGATGCAGGTTTTCCTGTAGTACAAAACCAGGGCTGGCCTGATGAAATAGGTTACAAATATGTCCGCCTGCCTGACCGGGCAGAGAAGGAAATAAGACCCGCCGTATGGAACCTCTCCCGCAACTCGGCCGGGTTAGCGATCCACTTTTATAGTAATGCCCCACAGATCACCGTCCGCTACAAAGTGAGTGGCGGATTGAATATGCCGCACATGCAAAGTACCGGTGTATCCGGCGTCGACCTGTACAGTATCGACAGCGACGGGAAATGGGGCTTTTGCTTCGGAAACTATTCTTTCGGAGATACCATTACATACAGTTACAGAAATTTAGGTCAGGACAGCTATCATAACCGTGGATTTGAATACCGTCTTTATTTACCTTTATATAATACGGTAGAATGGATGGAGATCGGCACTCCCGAAGACAGCGAACTGACCTTTATCCCGCAATCGCCGGAAAAGCCGGTCGTACTCTATGGAACCTCCATCGCACAAGGAGCCTGTTCCTCCCGTCCGGCTATGGCCTGGGCCAATATCCTGCAACGTTCGCTGGGCTATCCGCTTATCAACCTGGGATTTTCCGGAAACGGGAAACTGGAAAAGGAAGTGCTGAACTACATCATAGAGCAGGATGCACGTATATATATCCTGGATTGCCTGCCTAACCTGACACCAAATACCGAACAGGAAGTTACAAACCTGGTCGTTGCCGCCGTAAAACAAATCAGGGCGACCCGCAACGCTCCCATCCTGCTTGTCGAACACGCCGGATACAGCAATGCACCGACCGACAAGGGACAATATGAACTATATACCCGCCTCAACAGAGGTTCACAAAAAGGTTTCGAAATACTACAATCGGAAGGAGTGAAAGACCTCTACTACCTGACACACGACGAGCTCGATTACTCGCCGGATGCCTGGGTAGATTATGTACACCCCTCCGACCTGGGCGCACAGGCTCAGGCAACAGCCGTAGAAAAGAAAGTACGTGAAATACTCCGTATCCCGGAAGGTAACCGCCCTACCTGCCAGCCGGTAACCCAACGCCGCGAACCGAACAATTACGAATGGCAAAAACGCCATCGCGAAATAATAAGCCATATCAAACAGCACCCTCCCAAAGCCGTTATCATAGGCAATTCGATTACGCATTTCTGGGGAGGCGAACCTGCCGGCCCATTAAACAGAGGTCCGGAAAGCTGGAAAAAATACATGGCAGCCGCCGGTTTCCAGAACCTGGGATATGGTTACGACCGCATCGAAAACGCACTCTGGCGTATCTACCACGATGAACTGGACGGTTACGAAGCAAAGAAGATCGTCCTGATGATCGGAACAAACAACATGGGTTCCAGTACGGACGAAGACATTGTAGAAGGTCTACGATTCCTTATCACAGCCGTTCGTAACCGCCAGCCGAAAGCAACGATCCAGGTAATGGGTATCCTTCCCCGTCGCGAACATGAGGACTGGGTGAAAAACATCAACCGGAATATCCGGACGATGGCCGAGGAGGAAAACTGCCTGTTCGGCGATGCAGGGCCAGCCTTGCTCCTTCCCAACGGAAAGATAGACGAATCCCTCTTCTCCGACGGATTGCATCCGAATGAAAAAGGATACCGGCTAATTGCTCCGATTATTAAATAACGACCTGCGTACCAGCCAGAAAGAAACGGACAAGGTACATATCTCAGCGATCGGTACATCATACCAGATGGCATCGATACCGAACACGGCAGGGAGGACAAGTATGCCGATTCCCACAAATACGAGTCCTCTCAAAGCTGAGATAATAATAGATATCTTAGCATTCCCTATCGCCGTAAAATAACTGGAAGCCAATATATTCAACCCGCACAACAAGAAGGCGAAACAGTAAATCGAAACACCCCTCGAAGCAATCTCAAAAGCCTCGCTCCCATGATCCTTAAAAAAGAGTCCGATCACCTGCTCGCCAAACAGCAACAACAGCAAAAACAAACCGATCCCGATCAGCGAATTCGTCCGCGCCGCCAATTTCAGGATCGATTTGATACGTTCCTGTTTTCTGGCCCCGTAATTATACCCGATAATAGGAATGATCCCATCCGATATGCCAAGGAATACGGTCGTTCCGATAAACAATATATAATTGATTGCCGTAAATGCAGCCACCCCACTCTCTCCCAGATACCTCATCATGGTAATATTGAAAAGAAATACCGTAATCGCCACCGACAACTCCGACATACCTTCGGACGAACCGTTATAGAAAGCATTCCACACCAGCCGCCGGTCATAGCGTCCACGCTGCACGGCAACCACTTCATGACGCGAAAACAGACGGGGCACATTGAAACAGGCTCCCATCGTAAAAGCAATACCGGTAGCCAGTCCGGCTCCCATAACGCCCCACCCCAGAACGGCAACAAACACGAGGTCCAGAACAATATTCAGAACCACAGTCATCCCCATAACAGAAGTTGCATACAACGGATGCCCCATCGCCTTGATTATGTAGTCGCCGAAAAATATCGCACACAGCAGCGGGAAGAAAGGAACGAGTGCCCGTATATAATGTACCGCATCGGGTAACAACACTTCGTTCGCCCCCAAAAAAGAAGCAATCTTTCCTGCTGACAGAAAAATAACCAGGCTCACCACCACGGACATCCCCAGCAAAAACACGAATACCGAGCGCAAAGCGTTATTAGCCTCCTGCTTATCCCCTCTTCCGAGGCTGATACTGACGAGAGTTTGCCCCCCGATACCCATCACGATTGCAAATGCCGAAATCAGACTGTAACACGGCAAAACCAGATTCACACTGGCAAGCGCATTGGCTCCTACGAAACGTCCCAACACAATCCCGTCGATCACGGATTGTATACCCAGGAACAACAATCCCGCAACACCGGGAAGTGCATACTTCATAAATAAGCGGGGAATCTCACCTGTCAACAATAATTTCTCCCTTTCCAGGCGGAAGAGAGCTTTGTCTTTATTCATAAATCAACTCACTTTTGGTTTCCGGCTGCAAAGGTAGGGAGGTCTTTTCAGAGAAAAATTACCATAGGATAATTTCGGTCTGCTCTTTTTATTTAGAAGAAGAACGAATACGGCTCAACGATTGAGGAGTGATCTGGAGATAAGAAGCGATATGCTTGAGAGGCACTCGCTGGAAAAGTTCGGGATTGCTGCGCAACAAGGCTTCGTATTGCTCGCGGGCATCACTCCAACTATCATTAATAAAATAATTTTCATATTCCCGGAGGTAATAATCAAGCAGTTTGAGTCCCCAGACAGCTATGTCGTGCGACTGCTCGAAAAGCTCTTCCAGTCTGCGGGCAGGGATACGGAGCAAGTCCGAATCCTCCACCATCTCGATATTATAAGCGGCAATATCCCGGTAGACGAAATTTATCATTTCGCCATCCGAAGCGAACCATAACGTGATGTCTTTCGTTTCCCTTTCGACATAAGAACGGATCAATCCCTTCCTGACGAACCACACGAACGGGTCACGGTCGCCCTCCCTGATAAGAAGATCGCCCTTCGGGAAAGAAACCTCGTCCATCTCATCGATCAGAAGCCGGATGGCTTCGTCCGACATCGGATAGATCAATCGCTGTTGTTCTATAAATTTATCCATCGGACTTCTGTAAAAGTTCCAGTAACATTGTCAAAGCGGTATCGGCTGCCGACTGTATGTTTTCGGCCCGCACCGTACCGAAATGATAACAATGTGAAACGACCTGTTCCTTCAAAGCGGCAGCGATCCAGACCGTTCCTACCGGTTTTTCGGGACTTCCCCCGCCCGGTCCGGCAACTCCCGACGTCGCCACCGAGCAATCGCATCCCAACGTACGGATAGCTCCCTGCGCCATCTGTTCCACCACTTCACGGCTCACGGCACCATGAAGACGCAAACTGTCTTCCGAAACTCCGAGCACATTATGTTTCACCTCGTTGCTATAAGAAACAACGCCCCCGACAAAATAATCGGAACTACCAGCCACCAGGGTAACCATATTGGCAATACGTCCGCCCGTACAGCTTTCCGCCGTACCCATTAACAATCCTTTCGAACGGAGAAGTCCGCCAAGTTGTTCGCTGAGCGAATTATTATTATTCATATCGTTTTATTATCAGGTTTAAATGTTTTAATAATTATCAGATTTAAACTAATTAATTGTCTTAGCTTGTCCTGAAAGGACTAATTGTGAATAGCCCCCTCAATATAAGAGGTTTTCACGGAATATACTATCATACTGTCATTACGACATGTAAATAACTATATAGCAATCATTTAAACTATGACAGTACGTCTTTTATACTATCATTTACCTATCATGCAACCATCATTTTAACTCTATTTTAACTAAGTAGCCATCTTTTTGACCTTAAAAAGATGACTGCCCGGTTACATGCTGTCTCTCATAATTCGTTAGTCTACTACTTTTTTATCCCAAAACAATGACTTAATTTCACCCGAATACAGACTTTTTGTTGCCGGGATGCCCATTTCACCCCTTTTTACACCCCCATCTCGACGATGCCTACACCCGGGTGTCAAAGGTTTCAAGACCCGGGTGTCGAGCAACTTTTGTCACTATCTGCTTGTCTTTTAGCCATATACTTAGTGAAAACAGCATACTGTCTGTCCCATTTTTTAAGTAGGAAATGATAGTAGTATGATAGATAAATGATCGTTGAAAACAGCTACTATCATACTATAACAAACATGTATACAACTACTTATATCGAAATATGATAGTATGATAGTATATTTCTTCCAACCTTTGTATTCTTCTTTAAATAACAACCCTAGAGAAAGGAACTGCATCCATCGGGCAGAAATCCTTATCGAGGTATTTATAATAACCTGTAATGGCGACCATCGCTGCGTTGTCTGTTGTAAACGCAAACTTCGGGATATGTACCTTCCAACCATACCGCTTGGCATAATCCAGGAAAGCATCACGCAAACCGGAGTTTGCCGATACACCTCCGGCCACTGCTACCTCTTTTATATTCAGGTCTTTCTTGTTGGAACCTTTCAGTTCGGGGAGAAAGTCCGCTATTTTATTATTGAGGGTGAATTTCTTTTCATCGTACGCTTTCATTACGGCAAGTAAAGTCCCGGCCGCTTTGGAGGCAGACGCCAGGTCGTAGACGGAATTTTCCTGTACCTTCCGGCTTTGGTCGTAGTCAAAGTAACCAAAGGCCTTGTCGTAAATAATCATACCGTTTTTGGCAACCAGCACCTGGCAACCCGGATAGGCCTTTTCTTCAAGTCCTTCTTCTGCAATGGATCCGATTACATCGAGGCGTATGGGATTGGCTCCGACTTCCTCCGGTTCGTGATAACCTAACCGTGTTTTTTCCGTGAAGATACCGGCTCCGGCATGGAATACGCCTGGGATGGTAACCGGTAGTTTGCCTTTAGCTGGAATCCCCCCGAAGATAACCTGGGCGGCATATTCCTGAGCAAGAGGCGTTCCTTCGTATCCCATCACTACCGCCTTCGCTTTCATAATGGAACTTTTATATTCCTTACAGAAATAGGGCAGGGTAAAGAAGGCATAAACGAGCTCTTTCTTAGTCGCCAGCTGGCGAAGTTGCAGGCTTTCAGGGATGCGGACTGTGTGTACGCCGCAGATGATTACATCGTATTTCTCCAACTGTCTGTAAACATGTTGGATTTGTGCAGCTGTTGAACTACGGCTGATGCTGAAGCAGGCAATACTGTCGTAACGTCCCAGCATTTCCTGAAATTCATTTCCGGCAGGCGAACCGATTGACAAGGCGGCAATCTTCTTTTTATCCAGCTGTCTGAGCGGGACCATGTCGGATTCGTTCTTTAATAATGTAATTGCTTCTGCATTGAGTTTGGCGGCCAGCCAGGCTGCATGCGGTGAGTTCAGCCGTTTGCTTAATCCTTTCGTTTCAATCGGTCGGTATTTATCCAGTCCGGTAATGTATTTGTATTGGAGTATCTTGATACATTTGGCTTCGATATCCTCTATGGATAAAATACCTTCGTCGATAGCCTCTTTCACCGCTGTGAAATCGTTAATCGGGGCCGCCGGGGCCAGCAATATATCATTCCCAGCCAGTAATGCTTTTACTGACGGATTATCCGATTTTTTAGTCTTTCATGGCCAGCGCGTCTGTGAAGCAAAGGCCTCTGAAACCAAGTTCTTCCTGCAACAGTCCCGTTACAATCGGACGGGAAAAGGAGGAAGGGAGATTACGGGTTTTATCCAGTGCCGGAACATAAAGATGTCCGGTCATAACTCCGGCATAACCATCATAGATGTAACGTTTGAAAGGATACAATTCAACGCTGTCCAGGCGTGCCCGGTCATGATGGACGGCAGGCAATGTATTATGCGAATCATCCGAAGTATCGCCATGCCCCGGGAAATGTTTAGCTACAGAGATGATACCGGCAGTTTCCAATCCGCGAGCATAGGCTATTCCTTTATCGGCAATGGCACGGGGATTCTCTCCGAACGAACGGAGGCCGATTACCGGATTATCGGTATTACTATTTACATCTATATCGGGGGCAAAGTTGATTTGAATGCCCATCTCTTTGCATTGGCGGGCTACTTCCTTTCCGTATTCGGTAATCAGTTTATCATCTTCGATAGCTCCCAGCATCATGTTTTTAGGGAAACGGGTCGTTCCGCTAAGGCGCATAGACAAGCCCCATTCTCCGTCCAGCGAAACGAACATCGGGACACGTGACGCTTTTTGCAATCGGTTGGTTACTTCAGCCTGGGTAACAGGATTCCCTTTATGAAAGAGGATTCCTCCGAGCTTTATTTCATTGACGTATCGCATAAGCCGTTGCATGGTGCGGTTATCCGATTTCGGTTCGGAAATCACCATAAAGAGTTGTCCGATCCGTTCATCGTAACTCATCTTATCAAACACAGAATCAACCCAATGATTCATTTTTGCCTGATCGACGTTACGGTACATATTAGGAATAGTCTGTGCTTTGGCCGTTAGTAAACACACAGAACATAACAGCATTGTAAGTATCTTCCTCATCTTCACGTTATCATTATTATCCACCAAAAATAAGAAAATAAGCTGAAGTTTTGTATGAGTGGAGTAATGTTTTACCTATCTTTGTATTCGATTGATCAAAGAAATAATATTATTAACTATGAAATAATAGGTCTAAATGGGAAATAAAGAACGTTTATTCAAATCTTCCACTCTTTTGACAGATGTCAAACAATTAATCGAACAAAGCCGTCTTCGTGTTGCTTCCGTTGTAAATTCAGAAATAAGTATGCTTTATTGGTTTGTTGGTAAACGGATCAGTGAAGATGTACTGAAGAATGAACGTGCAGAATATGGCAAACAGATCGTTGTTACTTTGTCGCAAGAACTTACATTAGTATATGGCAAAGGCTGGGGCGAAAAGCAATTGCGTCATTGTATGCACTTCTATCAGATATTTCCTGAAGAGCGAATTGTCTACACATTGTGTAGACAATTGACTTGGTCACATCTTCGTATGATAATGTTTATCGAAGATGATTTAAGGCGGGAGTTCTATATTGAAATGTGTAAAATAGAACGTTGGAGCGTGCGTACCCTCCGTGAACGCATTGATTCCATGTTGTATGAACGTACTGCTATCAGTCAGAAACCGGAACAAACAATCAGCAATGAACTTCAAGCACTAAAAGAAGAAGAAAAATTATCTCCCGATCTAGTGTTTAGGGATCCTTACTTCCTAGACTTTCTAGGATTAAAAGATTCTTATTCTGAAAATGATTTGGAATCTGCCATCATTGTAGAATTACAAAGTTTTATCGTTGAGATGGGTAGTGATTTTGCATTTCTAGCCAGGCAGAAACGTATCACCGTTGACAATGAAGATTATTATATAGATATTTTGTTTTTCCACCGAAGGTTACGTTGTCTTGTAGCGGTAGAGTTGAAGTTAGGGCAGTTCAAAGCATCTTATAAAGGGCAAATGGAACTTTATCTGAGATGGTTGGAGCGTTACGAAATGGTTGAAGGGGAAAATCTGCCCATCGGTTTGATTCTTTGTGCAGGAAAAAGTGAAGAGCATATAGAATTGATGCAACTGGATAAATGTAATATAAGAGTAGCTGATTATTTAACAAAGTTACCGGATAGAAAACTACTGGAAGAGAAATTTAGACTTTCAATAGAGCGGGCGAAAGCGAAATTAAATAATCATTTGGATGAAAAGAATTAAGTGATACCAAATGAATTATTCCGTAAACAATTTGCGTATCAAATAAATCTTTCGTTACTTTGCATCCGCTTTGCGCAATCTCTGTCGGGAGAAGTAGCCCGTTAAATTGCGTTTCATTTAAAATTACAATTAAAAAGCTATAAAACAATGGATTTAATTAAGATTGCAGAAGAAGCGTTTGCTACAAAGAAGGAATATCCTTCATTCAAGAGTGGTGACACTATTACAGTAGCTTACCGTATTAAAGAAGGTAACAAAGAACGTATCCAGCAGTACAGAGGCGTTGTTATCCGTATCTCAGGACATGGTGACAAAAAACGTTTTACTGTTCGTAAGATGTCTGAGAACATTGGTGTAGAAAGAATTTTCCCGATTGAATCACCGTTCATCGAAAGCATCACTGTAAACAAACTGGGTAAAGTACGCCGTGCTAAATTGTATTACCTGCGTGCTCTTACAGGTAAGAAAGCAAGAATCAAAGAAAGAAGATTCTAATCCTTCGGGATTTAATTGCCATACAAAAAAGCCATCCGATTCGTTTCGGGTGGCTTTTTTGTTGGATAGGGATAAATGCTTTATAAGCAGGGACAGGCGATTCGCCGATGTTTTTAGTCGTTTCGTCGGTTTGTGTTTTTCCGGCAGGGGAATAGGGTTATCTTTGTCACCTATAAATAAAACACTTATGCAACATTCCGTAAAAAACAATCTGCTGATTGGTTTTATCGTGTCAGTGCTGTTAAGCCTATTCGTCAACTTTACCATGTTGATGCATACTTATAAAATGCAGTCGCTGGGAGTCCCTTTCCCGAGGAACTATTCGTCCGGAGATGAATTTCTTTATTATTCCTTATTTTGGTTTTTTGCATATGCCTTTCTGCTGTTTATACTGGATTCTCAAATGTATAAGTTGGGCGACCGTCTGTTTTGTAATAAAGAATATAAAACAATCCTGTTGTCTGCCGGTGTGACAATCGTCTGTGGCATTGCGTTCTTTTTCATGTATCCGGTCATACACCGTTTTGTGATGATCGACCTTTTGGAAGTTGATCCAATGTTTCGCTCTGATAGTTTTGTTATAATGGAAGATGCGGCAAGAATGAAAACGGCATCTCCTGCTTCCCCTGATCCGCATATGTCTATGGTTCTCAGCCGGGCGACAGATTTCCCGAAACCCTTTCTGACGGAACATCTATTTATACTGCTAACCGTTTTGCTGAGCGTCCTTTTGATACGCCTGCTGAATGGAAAACAACAGATGATGCTTGAATATGAACAATTGAAGACTGAAAAACTCCAGACTTCATACAATGCTTTGATGGGACAGATCAACCCTCATTTCTTTTTCAATTCCCTGAATGGGCTGAACTCCCTGATCAGGAGCGGGGAGAAGGAGCAGACATTGACTTATCTGGATGAGTTGTCGAATGTTTTCCGTTATATCTTGCAGAGCAACAAGAAAGAAATGGTTACGCTGGCAGAAGAATTACAGTTTGTAAAAGCATATACTTATCTCCTTGGCGTCCGTTATGAAGGGAAGCTATTTTTCTCTATTCAAGCGGCTCCGGCACTTTTATTATGGCATTTGCCCATCCTGAGTATTCTGCCGCTGATCGAAAATGCGGTTAAACATAATGTGATCAGCAAGCAGTATCCGCTGCAAATCGACGTTTATACTACTAAAGAGAACCAACTGGTCGTATCCAACAGGGTACAACCGAAGGTGGAAGAGAGCACGGGAAGCGGCATTGGATTGAAGAACCTCTGGGGACGCTACCGGATGCTTACCGGAAAGGATATCCATATCTCCAACCGGAAAGATTATTTTAAGGTAACCCTTCCTTTGCTGAACGGTACCGGACGGGTATAACAATTAAAAGATTAAACTGTATGAACGCTGTAATTATCGAGGATGAAACGGCTGCTGTTGGTAGCCTGAAAGCAATTCTTTCGCAAAACACCATGATGCCTGTCGAGGTAGTGGCCGAACTGGAGAGTATAGAGGAAAGCGTTACTTATTTCCATAACTATCCCCAGCCGGATATTATCTTTATGGATATCCACCTGGCTGACGGCTCTGCCTTCAAAATATTTGAACAGGTGGAAATCGCTGCACCGGTCATTTTTACGACGGCCTATGACGAGTATGCCCTGCAAGCCTTCCAGGTCAGCAGTATCGATTATCTGCTGAAACCGATCACGCTGACCTCCCTTGAACGGGCATTAGGAAAATTACGCCTCTTCAGCCCCGAAGAGCGGTTGGCCCATATCCGGCGCACGAACGATACCATACAGGGACGGCACGTCATAAAGAGCCTTCTGATCATGCTCACCGACAAATTTTACCCGTTGCAGGTAGAAGATATCCAGTATTTTTATACAATGAATGAAAAGGTTACTGCTTATACTTCCGACGGCAAGCTGCATCCGGTAGACCGCACTCTGGATGCCTTGGGCGACCAACTGGATGAAAAGCATTTTTTTCGTGCCAACCGCCAGTTCATTATCTCCCGGAAAGCCATTAAGGATATTGACCTTTGGTTCGGCAGCCGCCTGTCTGTCAACCTCACTTTGCCTATTCCGGAACGTATCATTATCAGTAAAACGAAAACCCCGGTATTCAAGAAATGGATATTGATGGAAGAATGATCCGGTGAAATACTGCATCATCGAGGTGATTTTTTTCACCCTCTTCCTCCGGGCGATTCACCGACCCAATTCTACCATTTATCGGTTCTTAACCTTTGTTCACCGAATATTCTTATTTATTTGTAGTGTAAACTTAAAAGAAAAGCGACTATGTTGAAATGTATTACTTTCGATGGAGATGCTTCTACGTTGAATGCTCTGATGGGCTATTTTGAGAAGTTGGATAAAGCATTGGCTGATGTGCATGAAGTGTTGCACAAAGAACAGACTGAACAACCTGTTTTTGTTCGGGAAGGAAGTAAGATCATTCGCCTTCGTAAAGAAGAGATTCTTTTTCTGGAAGGCTATGGCGATTATGTGAAGATTCATCGCACGAACGGCAAACCGCTGCTTTCGCAGGTCAGCCTGAAGCGGTTTGAAGAAAACCTCACCGACAGTTTGTTTTGCCGTGTGCACCGTTCTTATATCGTATCTCTTTCCCACATCAGTTATATCGAACGGAAACGTATCCGCATCGGTGACGAGTTGATCCCGATCAGCGACTCCTACCTTCCGGCACTTATGGGGCGGTTGGCCTTGCAGGAATAGGTCTCCCTGTCCCTGATAACTAAAAAGATTCTATAAAAATGTAATTTGAGGAACAATGCCGTAATCCTGTCTGTTTGGAGGAAAATTAAAAACAAATAGACTATGAATTACGGCATTAGTGTTCTTTTTAGGGCTATACCCTTGTTGATGGCCCTGTTCTGTTTCGGTTACGGCTGGTTCGTGTATGAATATGGAACCGACCCGAGCCGTTTTGTGGCCGGCCCGGTCGTATTTTCTTTGGGGATGATTTGTGTAGCCTTGTTCTCAACGGCGGCAACCATTATCAGGCAGATCATTAATACTTTCGGAGAGATCAGCCGGTATGCGCTTCCGGCATTGGGATATTTGTCGGCTATCCTGACGGTCGTTGCAGGGATATGGATTATGCGGTCGCCTGATACGGCATCGTTTGTAGCCGGTCATGTAATCTGCGGAGTGGGACTGATTACTGCTTGTGTAGCCACAACTGCCACCTCTTCCACCCGGTTCACCATGATTACCGTCAATTCGAAAAAGACAGGCCATGATATTCCGCCCGAGGCTTTTACCCGTGCCCAGGGACTGACCCTGATTGCTATTGCCGGACTGATCGCCTTGACTGTCTGGATATGGGCATTCTGCCTGTTAGCCCATAGCGACCAGAGCTCGAAATATTTTGTGGCTGGCCATGTGATGATCGGCCTGGCCTGTATCTGTACGAGTCTGATTGCCTTGGTAGCGACTATTGCCCGGCAGATCAGGAATATATTTTCTCCTACCGAACGTGAATTCTGGCCTATTATGGTATTGGTCATGGGCAGTATTTGTGTTGTATGGGGAATTATCCTGATCCTGGCTACCATCAATCCGGCAAACGGTACAACAGGCTATATCATGATCGGACTGGGATTGGTATGCTATAGCATTTCCAGCAAAGTGATCCTGCTATCCAAAATATGGCGGCACGAATTCAAATTATCAAACCGTATTCCGTTAATACCTATATTTACGGCATTGACTTGTTTGTTCCTGTCCGCCTTCCTGTTCGAACTGGGTTCCGCTCATGCTTACTATTTTGTTCCGGCCAGAGTTTTAGCCGGCTTGGGTGGCATCTGCTTTACTTTATTCTCCATTGTCAGCATTCTGGAGAGCGGGACATCTTCGAAATAGAAGGCTCCCGATTACAATTTCAACTTATAAAACAACTCACTCAGCGTATACGTAACCGTCATCCCGAAAGTGCTCTGTCCGTATACATCATTATTTAGTTGGGTCTTGTCGTAGTAAAGGGCTACGTTGATCCGTCCGTTCGTTACCGGAAGTCCCATTCCGGCACTGAAGCGGTAAGCGTAACCTTTTTGCCCGTTGATCTGCAAGTAAGGAGTCGACAGGTTTACCCCGGCCTTATACGAACTGCGTTTCCAGAAACTCGAAGACGAATAACCGTTGGGCGAATAATCGAACCCCAGCCGCAACTTATGCGAATCCCTGAATTTTACCCGGCTGTCACCCGATGAAAGGCTGCTGTACTGGTGGAAATCATAGTCGAGCGCATAAGTACATTTCTTGTAAGTCAGCGAGCCGCCTATGCCGGCAAATTGAGGCAGATATTGGGTTGTATTCCTTTTGCTTTCCTCTGTTTCGCTGCTGCTATAAACGATCGCAATCGAATTTTCAATGCTCAGACGCTGTTTATATCCGTAAACGGCCCCGATTGTAAAAGCCGTCTCTTTTCCGATCTGGCGGTGATATTGCAATCCGAAATCAGCATAGAACGCATGCGTGTACATTCTGTTTTCTACGGAAATGCTGCTCTGGCTTTCCGTAAGTTTAGTGTTTCCGAAGATGTAACTGACGTTGACGCCAGCCGATAGATTCTTGCCCAACATAAATGCATTAGTCAGGTAAACCTTTGACAGTCCGCCATATCCTTCGAACGTACTTGTATAGTATGAACCGGGTGAACCTTCCAGCGGCTCCGTACTCTGGAAATAATAGCCGACCGATGAATAAGGGGGCAATCCCGCTGCCATATACCAGTGCGGCATGATACGTCCTGCCAGCGTGAAAGCCGACATATTTCCGGTGAAAGCATTGCTGTTACCGTTTTTCGACTGGTACGACTCGCTTTTCATAAAGGCGGATGTCTCGGCAAACAACCGGAGCGTGTCGAGCCCCGTCAGGCCAGCCGGATTTTCCGTATTGAGCAACCAGGTGCTGCGCATACCTGTCGATACACCCCCCATCGCCGAATTGGAACCATACAATCCCGTTACGATCTCGCCGATCCCGAACATCGAGTAAGGCGACGAGGTCATTATATTTTGTGCGTTGACGGTAACTGTCAGTAAAAGGAATAGAGTCAGATGCTTAATAACTTTCATATACTTTGTAGATTAGCTGTAAAACAATGGGCGAACGGCCTTGCTGGTCGCTGAAGGTCAGGTTGCGGAATGTCTTTGTATACGTATCTTCGTTGAATACCAGTTGCAGGTTATGCTTATACATACCGAAAGCTCCCAGTTCCTGTTGCATAAAACTGGTAATGTCGAAGTAATAATAGGTATTTTCATCATACGTGTCATCTTTTACCAATGTTCCGCTTTGCACCTCTTCACCGAGATAGTCGGTCACGGCATCGGTAACCACGTTGTTCTCGTCGGCGATATAAAGATAAAGGCTGTCGGGCAGGGCATTCTCTGCCGAAAACGTGCCCGGTTCAGGATAAATTTTTAGCAGTGCGCTTTCAATCGCCACCTGCTCTCCCTGCATAAGGATATTATTGATATAAGGAAATTCCAAGCGGGCATACCATCCCAGTCCGCCAAACAAAACACCCCTGTTATCCAGTTGGGAGGAAGGGATTTCCTTCTGCCCGGGAGGAAACGGTTCCAGCGCCGTACCGCTCCGGTCATGCTCGTAATGATTGAACTGGGTGCTGGTATTGGGCGTAAAGGTCAGTTCCTGTTCGTTTTCCTTTTCATCTATTATATGGTAATGGAGAACGAGCACGGCAGAACTGTCGGCCACCTGGAAGGAGAGGAGCGACTGGTTGTCGGCCCCTTCGGGAATAACGACCAGCCCTTTGAAATAATCTTCGAAATAATCGGAATTAACCTGTACGTCGCGGCTGTGGAAACGGGTCAGGAAATCCTGTCCCATTTCGTCCGGGAGGCGCACTTCCACTTCTTCCCCGCTGTTTGGCCGCGGGATAAAGCTATGGCTTGCCAATGGTTCGGCTTCATAGGTGAACGACGAGGTGTTGTAAAGATAACCGTTGTCTCCCAGCCTGTGTACGTTGAAGCGTAGGGCCTTCAGCGTGTCGCCGATATAATAACCTCCGTACCTGAAGGTGAGCATAAGCGAATCGAGTACGACGCGCTCGTCTATATCGGTATTATAGGAAGGACGGTTATAGGATACATAACCGGAGGAGGACATTTTGCCCCATACCGGATGCGTATATTCACCCAGCAGGATGAGCTCCTTGCCGGAGGTTTCCAGCGAGTCAATCAACATGGCTGCGACTGTCACCGTACTGGTGTCGGTACTGATATTGCGGAATGCCGAAGATACTAATCCGTTACCATACTTATTACTCTCGTCATAGCAGGATTGGAAGAGGCAACCGGCTGTTGCCAGGCATATCCATAGCAGAAAAAGGCTTCTTTTCATATATATAATACTATTCTATTGACCGCACAAAGAACCGGATTCGGTATTTCCTGTGCAAGAATAACCTGCCAATGCCCCGGATTTCTCTGTTAATCGCCTGATTCCGGAGATTAGTCGGCGCTAAGCCGGAAACAACGTCCGAAAAAGCCTTTTACCTCCCATAAATACCCATTCGTCGGACAGGAACCGCCATTTGTCGATTTAATTTGCCGGTGTTTCGGATACTTTATTCTTTTGCAACCGTAAACAGTAACACGTTATATGATGACACGAAAAAGATTATTTCTATTCCTGCTGGCGTTGCTGCCTCTGGTAATGGTATCCTGTGGGGATGACGATGATGATGATTTGATAGGTAAGTGGTATCGCGTATCCGACTTCGACGGCCTGGCACGCAGTGATGCCTCTTCGTTCTCTATCGGAAATAAAGGCTATCTGGTTTGCGGGTATGATGGTAAAAACTGTCTGTCAGACTTGTGGGAGTATGATATGGACCGCGATTCCTGGACACAAAAGGCTAACTTCCCGGGGACAGCCCGAAACTCAGCGGTGGCCATGACTGTCGATAGTAAAGGTTATTTCGGAACCGGCTATGACAGAGTGAACCGTCTGAATGATTTCTGGGAATATGACCCTGCTACCAATACCTGGACACAGAAAGCCGACTTCCCCGGAACGGCGCGTTACGGTGCGGTAGCTTTCGGTGTCAGCGGAAAGGCCTATATCGGTTGTGGTGACGACGGAAATTATCTGAAAGATTTCTATGCGTTCAATCCTTCTTCCAACAGCTGGCAGCAGATCGTTAGTATCGGGGGGACTAAACGCTGGGGTGCCACCAGTTTTGTTTTGGACAACAAGGCATATGTCTGCTGCGGAGTGAACAACGGAGAATATGTGGACGATTTCTGGATGTTTGACCCGTCGACGGAATCATGGACGCAATTACGCGACATTGCCGATACATCGGATGATGATTATGACGATGATTATAATATAGCACGTATGAATGGTGTG
>ERZ825670.1793-NODE-1793-length-22261-cov-6.025399_pt1 | contig 22261 bp, 20 predicted proteins | sample MGYA00519929_ERZ825670 | MGnify/ENA primary metagenome ERZ825670 (study PRJEB31778, sample SAMEA3449207) | human gut metagenome | biome: human gut; feature: human-associated habitat; material: faeces | place: United Kingdom | collected 2010/2012 ...
TGTTGCGCACGGCCACCTTGCCGCCCTCGGTATACTTGCGGATCTGCTTGACCAGCTCCTTACGGCGCTCCTCCGTCAGCTGGGGGAAAGCCAGGCGGATACTCTTGCCGTCGTTCTGGGGATTGATGCCCAGATCAGACTCCTGAATGGCCTTTTCAATGCCCTTCAGGGCGTTGGCGTCCCACGGGGTGATCAGCAGCGTGCGGGGATCGGGAGAGCCCACGGACGCGATCTGCTGGATGGGAGTGGGGGTGCCGTAGTAGTCCACGTTGATGCGGTTCAGCACAGAGGCGTTGGCACGGCCGGCGCGGACGGCGGCAAAGTCGTTGGCCACGGACTCGATGCTCTTTTTCATTTTGTCCTCGTAGATCTTGTATTCATCCTTCAACATGGGGATAGCCTCCTCAAATTTTGATTTTTGCATTTTATCTTGCGACGCCGGCTCATTCGCCGACGATCGTACCGATCTTCTCGCCCATCACGGCGCGCAGGATGTTCTTGGGGTCCTTGAGCGCAAACACGAGCACGGGAATGTGATTGTCCATCGACAGCGAGGTCGCCGTGGAGTCCATCACCGCGAGGTGCTGGGCCAGCACGTCCTCGTAGGAGATGGCGTCGTACTTCACCGCGTCCGCGACCTTCGCGGGGTCGGCGTTGTACACGCCGTCGATGTTTTTCGCCAGCAGGATAACGTCCGCGTTGATCTCCGCCGCGCGGAGCACCGCCGCGGTATCCGTGGAGAAAAACGGCGAGCCGATGCCGCAGCCGAAGATGACCACGCGGCCCTTCTCAAGGTGCCGGATGGCGCGGGCGCGGATATAAGGCTCCGCGACCTCCTTAATTTCCAGCGCGGTCTGGATGCGCACGTCCACACCCTTCTGCTCCAGCACGTCGGCGACCGCCATGCAGTTCATCGCCGTAGCCAGCATACCCATGTGGTCGGCGCGGGTGCGCTCGATGTAGCCCTCGCCGTTTTTCACGCCGCGCCAGAAGTTGCCGCCGCCGATGACGATGCCCATCTGTACGCCGGCCTCCACGCACTCCTTGATGACGTCCGTCACCTGACCGATGACGCCGAAGTCCAAGCCAAAGTGCTTGTCGCCCGCGAGCGCCTCGCCGCTGATCTTGAGCAGGACGCGCCGATATTTCGGTTTCTCCATGTTTGTCTGTTCCTCCCTGCGAACGGTTCATATTTTAACAGCTACATTGTAGCGTATTTTTTCCGTTTTGCATAGGGGGTAAATTGAAAACTTTTCTTTTTTCGGCGCAGAAAGAGAGCCGCGGGCGATCCCGCCCGCGGCTCCTGCGTGATTCGGTTTTTTGATGGCTTACCAGCCTGTGCCGAGTATCTCGCCGTGCCAGCCGTCTTCCTTGAGCGTGATGATGCAGCAGCGGGAGTATTCATAGGCGCCCTCCGGCGCGTCGGGGTCGTCGCAGTTTCCGGTGTTGCCCGCCATCGAACGGGAAAGCGCCCACTCGCTCTCAGCCACAAATTCGGTCGTTATGAAGAAGCAATAGGTATTTTCGTCGATCCTGCCGTTCTCACGAAACGCGGCAGTCGTCTCCTCCGAGGGTTTGACAGACGTTTTCACCCATGTGTACTTATATTCGCTGCCGGTGGTCACATTCAGATGCACGCCCTCGTAGAGGTCGGCCCACTGCTGCGCAGCTTCCTGCCAGGAGAGACTTTTATCAAGCGGTCCTATCTCTTCACGCAGCGTGCTGAGTTCCGCCTCGTCATACCATGCGCGTATCACATCATAAAGTGTGCGCCCATCGTTGTCGACGATGCTGAAATTGTCCTGCGCCTCGTAGTAGTCCACCGGATCGGTCATGCTGCGGTGATACGCCACGATGTTCGTCCCCTCGTAGAACCCTAAATACGAGGTTTTATTGTTCGGGGTAAAACCGGGCTGTTGCGTGTCTGTATTCTTGTTGAGACTAAAATACGAGTTGTCGTTGTCCGAGAGCCAGAGAATAAGCTGTCTGTCGGTATTTTCCGGTGCATCGCATGTACTGTAATGATAGGAGTTGAGCGCGGGGACATTCCATGCGCTGCTTACATTGTAGCTGCCGACGGTCTCGCCGTTCTCAACGAGATACAGCCACGCGGCTCTGCCCTCGGTGGCGAGGTCGAGATCGTTTTGGAAGGTTGAGACCATGGAGCCGGCATTCCCGCTGACCACAAAGCTCTGCGCCATTGCGCGCAGCTTGACCGCTTCGTTCAGAATACGGTTTCGCGTGCTGTAGCCCCACTCGTTCACGGAGGTATCGTCGGTCGGCTTCCAGTAGGTCGAGATGATGTAGCAGCCGCCGTAATCGGGGTCCGGCGCGAGGTAATTCGCAAACTGCGTGCCGCTCTCCGCATCGTAGCGCAGCCACGGTCCGCTGAGCGCCGCGCCCTCGCGGTACTGCTCAAGCGTGAAGCCATTATCGCGGTAGAACGTCTCCATCGTTTCCACGCTGTCGTAGCTCTTGTCCACGCACAGCGTGCTGCCGTCGCAGTAAGCGGAGTACCAGCTGTCCTGACCGTTCGTTTTCGTCCACGCCACGGTCGGAATGTAGAGATACCAGCCGTTGCCGTTGTAGCGCCGTGCCGTGCAGTCGTCGCTGCTCGTCACCGTGTTCTCGCGGATCAGGTCGTCCGCGTTCAGGAAGTCGGTGATCAGGCAGCGCGGCACGTCAAGGCTCGCGTAGTCCGCGTAGAAGTCGTAGAGGTATTCATAGGCGCTCGTGTAGGTGCAGCCGTTGTACCACAGTCCGTCGTTCGCCATGCGGCTGTCGAGCAGCCGGTAGACGCTCGGCTCGCCGTCCGTGCGCAGCACGGTGAGGTAGTAATAGAAGCCGTCGGAGATGTAGCCGTCGTCGGTGATGTTGTTGCCGCCGACCCAGAAGAAGCGGTCGGGCAGCGCACCCGCCTTGTCCTCGGGCTTGACCTCATAGTTGAAGCTCCACAGCTCCAGCACGCCGTCCGGCGCGAGGTCCGCGCAGTCGCCGCGCTTCTCCAGCTTGGTCACGCGCACATCGGCTGCCGCCTCGGTGACCTCGATCGGCGTACCGTCCGCGCTGCTCTGCGCGCCATCGGGGAGAATGTAGTAGGTGTAGCCGTTCGGCTGCTTGAGCGCGTTGATGACGGAGAGGGCGTAGGCCTCCATGCTGTCATAGGTCGGCACGGGCTTTTCGGTCAGGCGAAAGACCCAGCAGACAAAGTTCCTATTCTGATTTTCAGGCTGCTCAGCCGCCATCACGAGATAGAGCGTGCCGTCCTTCTGCTGAAGGAAGTATACCCGATTTGCCCAACCGTTTTCATCTGCTGTGGACGAGGTGCACAGCCATGCCTTCGCGTTCTCGCGGCGCAGCTTCGCGGCAGAAAGCCCGTCGACGAGCCATTCAGTCGGTCCGTCCGTCTTGCTGTTGAAACGGACATCAAATTCCTCCTTCGTGAGTGTGACCTCCGCTACCGTTTCGTAAAGCTGCTCCTCCTCGTTGTCCATCCTTTTGAGCAGCAGCGTCCGCACATCGTCCGAGTCCCTGTCCGCAACGACTTCCAGCTCGCCCCCGATGGAAGCATTCGTATAGCCGGGTGCGCAGGCGACGGTCGCTTCCTCAACATAGTGCTTTCCAAAGGGCTCGGCAAGCTCCGCATTCTCCCTGCCGCCGGTGAAGGTGCAGGCAACCGAAAGCCCCGCGATGAGCAGCACGGCGACCGCCGTATACGCCGCCGTTTTCGGCTTCTTCACCAACAGGGAAATGCGCTCCTTGAGCCCCTTGCCGCTGTCGGTCATCATCGTGGCGGTGACGAGCAGCGCGGGGCGCTTTTCACAGGTCATGCGGATGAGCGTGCGGCCGTAGGCGGCGCGCTCGCTCTCGCCGATGCGGCGGATGGTCGCCTCGTCGCAGGCCAGCTCCGCGTCGCGGCGGGAAAGCTCCGCCGCCCACCACACGAGCGGGTTGTACCAATGCAGCGCCAGACACACGCCGCGCAGCACCGCCCAAAGGTTGTCACCGTGGCGGTAGTGCGTCTGCTCGTGGGCGAGCGCGTAGCGCAGCGTCTCCGCCTCCGTGCGCGTGTCGGGTGTGACGTAAATGCTCGGCTTCGCCACGCCGAACAGGCACGGCGTATCCGTCTCACCGCTCTCGTAGACCGGCAGGCAGGCGCCGGTCTCCTCCACGCGCTCACGCGAGCGGCGCAGCTTCTTGCCGAAGCGCAGGTTCACGGCGAGGAACACCAGTCCCAGCGCCGCCGCGCCGGCGAGCCAGACGGTTTTTGCGATCCGCGCCCAGTCGGTCTTTTCGACCGTCGGCGCGGTCACCGTCGCGGTCGTGACGTTCTGTACGAGGTCCGGCGGAGCCGCCTCGTTCATGCTCTGCGCCGGAATGCCGGCGGTACCGGCGTTCGCGGGCGCGTCGTTCCGCTCGCCGACGATGTCCTGCCGATCGGTCCCCTGCTGCACGGTCGGCGCACGCTCGGGCACGGCGTTCATCACGCTCAGATCGCTCGCGCCGAAGCTCACCGGAACGAGCAGGCGCACGAGCACCAGCAGCCACAGGGCGTACTGCATCCGCAGGCTGAGCTTCCCGCGCAGCACATAGCGCAGCGCGATAACCACTAGGATCAAAACGCTGGATGAAACGATCCACTGCATCATTTTGTTTCCTCCTCCATCTGCCGCAGCAGCTCATAAAGCTCGTCGATCTCTTCCTTGGAGATGGCCTGCCTGCGCGTCATGGCGCTGACCATCATGCTCAGGCTTCCCTGATAGACGCGGTCTAAAAAGGTCTCTGTTTCGGCAAGCGCCGCGTCCTCGCGGCGCACCGCGGGGGAAAAGGTGTTCTTCGTCCCCTCCGTGTCGCACGTCACAACGCCCTTGCCGACCATGCGCCGCAGCAGCGTCAGCGTCGTGCTGCGGCTCCAGCCCATGCTGGCCTCCAGCTGCTCGGTCAGCTCGCGGCCGGTCTGCGGCGCGCGCTCCCACAGGCATTCCATGATGTTCCATTCGGCGGGCGCAAGATCAAATTTTTCCATTTGCCGTCCTCCTTTTTCCGGATTTTGGTTACTGATGTAAACACAATGTAGCATAGTTGGTTACACTTGTCAACACTTTTTGAAAAATCTTTTTCCGTGCCGTTCCGCCGCCCGTCCACGGAAGGTCTATTCGTTCTTTGAAGAAAGGCAAGCTCCCCGCATGGTTTTTTATCGCTTATGCCGATTGCTCATTCTACGCCGCTGTGGTAAACTGATTTTCAAACATTCTGCACCGCGCGGATCGAACCCGGCGGGTGGAAATGAAAAAGGAGAAATGAAAATGAAACAGAAGCTCAGCGGCCGCGACTACACCTACGTTGCCAGTATGCTCTTCGGTATGTTCTTCGGCGCCGGAAACCTCATCTTCCCCGTTCACATGGGTCAGATGGCCGGCGCAAACATATGGCCCGCGGTCATAGGCTTCTGCGTAACGGGCGTCGGATTGCCGCTGCTCGGCGTAGCGGCACTTGGCATCAGCCGCTCCGGCGGGCTCTTTGAGCTCGGCAGCCGCGTGGGCAAGCCCTACTCCATGTTCTTCACCTGCCTGCTCTACCTGACCATCGGGCCGTTCTTCGCCATCCCCCGCTGCGCCACCACCTCCTTCACCGTGGGACTGGAGCAGGTGCTGCCGCAGGGCGGCAATACGCGGCTCTGCCTGCTGGCGTTCTCCGCCGCCTTCTTCGCCGCGGCGCTGTTCTTCTCGCTCCGCCCGGGCAAGATCCTCGTCTGGGTCGGCAAGGTGCTCAACCCCTGCTTTCTGCTGTTCCTCGGCATTCTGGTCATCGTGGCGATGCTCCGTCCCGGCGCCGCCGTCGGCGCGGTCGTACCGGAGGGCGCTTACGCCTCTCAGCCTTTCTTCACCGGCTTCCTCGAGGGCTACAACACCATGGACGCGCTGGCAAGCCTTGCCTTCGGCATCGTGGTCGTGCAGGTCATCCGTGGCCTCGGCGTGACCGAGCCGGACGCCGTGGCGGGCAGCACTGTCCGCGCGGGTATTTTCAGCTGTCTGCTGATGGCCGCCATCTACGTCGCCGTCACCATCGTCGGCGTGCAGAGCCGCGGACTGTTCGAGACCTCGGAAAACGGCGGCATCGCCCTCGCGCAGATCGCGCAGCACTACCTCGGCTCCGTCGGCCTTCTGATCCTCGCCGCGACCGTGACGCTCGCCTGCCTCAAGACCTCCGTGGGCCTCATCACCAGCTGCGCGGAGACCTTCACAGGCCTCTTTCCCAAGGGTCCGACCTACCGCGTCTGGGCGGTGATCTTCAGTCTGGTTTCCCTGCTCTTCGCCAACTTCGGCCTGAGCTCCATCATCGGCTACTCCGTCCCTGTGCTGATGTTCCTCTATCCCCTCGCCATCACGCTGATCGCGCTCTCCCTTTTCGGGAAATTCTTCGCCTACGACCGCGCCGTCTTTGTCTGGACGACCGCGCTGACGCTCGTCGGCGCGCTCTACGACTTTTTCGCCGCGCTGCCCGCGCCGCTGCTCGCCGCCTGCCGGCTGGACGGCATCCTCGCGATGCTGCGGGAGACGCTGCCGCTGGCGAAGCTCGGGCTGTTTTGGGTTCTTCCCGCGCTGCTGGGACTCGTTATCGGTCTGATCCTCCACTTCGTCCGCGGCAAGGCAAACGCCTGATCCTTTGCTCCTGACATTCCATGAAAAAAACGGCTTGAGACACGCCATCGTGTCCCAAGCCGTTTTTCCGTTTTCTCTATCTTATTTTTTCTGCGGCTCCGCTGCGTCGGCTGTCTTCTCCGGCAGCTGCGAGAGAAGCACCGCCGTGAGCATCAGCGCGCAGCCGAGGTACTCCCGTCCGCTCATGCGCTCGTGCAGGATGATGGCCCCGCAGACCACGGCGAAGAAAGACTCCAGGCTCAGCAGCAGCGAGACGACCGTCGGGTCGCCGTCCTTCTGCGCGAGAATTTGCAGCGTGTAGCCGCCCGCGCTCGAGAGGATGCCGATGTAGAGGATGTAGAACGTACACTCGCCGAGCGCCGCGAAATCGACCGTTTCAAAGGTGAAGGCGCAGACGGTGGAGAGGACCATCATCACCGCGAACTGCACGCAGGAGAGCGCGATGCCGTCCACCTTCTGCACATAATGGTCCACGCAGAGGATATGCCCCGTGAAGGCAAAGGCACACAGGAAAACGAGGAAGTCGCCGCGGCCGAAGCTCATCGCGCCCTCGCTGCCCGTGAAGCAGAGGAAATAAAGACCGACCACTGCGATCAGAACGCAGAGGAACAGCCGTTTGTTTGCCTTTTTCCCGAGGAACATGCCGGCGAGCGGCACGAGCACGATGTAGAGCGCCGTGATGAAGCCCGCCTTGCCCGCCGTAGTATCGGCAATGCCGAACTGCTGCAGGTTCGTGCCGAGCGTCAGAAAAATGCCGCACACGAGGCCGCCCTCCAGCAGATCCTTTTTCTGCTGCGGCGTGTATTTTTCCTCGTGCCGCACGCGTCGCAGGATGAGCACAAGCGCCCCCAGCACCAGCACGGCGGGGATCGAACGCGCCGCCGTGAAGGTAAAGCCGCCCACTTTTCCCGCGCCGAGGCTCTGTGCCACGAACGAGCTGCCCCAGATGAATGAAGTGATGAGCGGCAGGATCACTTGCTTTGTATTTCTCTTTTTCATAGCACTTGCCTGCCCCTTTCAAAGATGGTATAATTCTTAACGAAACAAGAATATCGCCTATCGTAGCAAAAAGCGCCGCGTTTGGCAAGTACCCCATGAAAATATTTTTTAATAGGAGCCTTTCCATGTATCTCTTCGATCTTGACGGCACGCTCATCGACTCCAACGGCATCTGGGCAGAGGTGGACCGCACCTTTCTCGCCCGCCGCGGCTACCCCTATACCAAGGAGTATTATGAGGGCGTGGCGCACACTATCTTCCCCCTCGCCGCCGTGTTCACCAAGGAATACTGCCATCTCTCCGAAAGCACGGATGAGATCATGGCGGAGTGGATGGAGCTGGCGAAGGACAACTACGCCCACGTCGCGCTCAAGCCACATGTGCGCGAGTATCTGGAAAAGCTCCGCGCACAGGGCGAGCGTATGGCGGTCTTCACGAGCTGCGTCCCCGCGCACTGCAAAACGGCGCTCGCCGTCCACGACCTGAACCGCTACTTCGAGCGCGTCATTTTCGCGCAGGAGCTGGGCATGGACAAGAGCGACCCGGCCATTTTCGCCAAGGCGACGGAGCTGCTCGGCGTCACGCCGCAGGAGTGCATTTTCTTCGACGACTCGGTCAAGTCCTGCCGCAGCGCCAAAGCGAGCGGCATGACGGTCATCGGCGTGTACGACCCGTTTTTCGAGGGCACGAAGGACGAAATGCCGCTCGTTTGCGACCGCTTCATCCGCGACTTTGGTGAAATGCTGTAAAGCATAACTGCATTACAATCGTTGAAAAGAGCGAAGCACAGGAGATTTCTGTGCTTCGCTCCTTGTTATTTTTTGGTCATGTGGACGCCGGCGGTCTTGAGCATGAGCTTTTTCGTGCCCACCTGCTCGAACGCCACCTCGATGAGCGCGTCGCCGCCCATCGGCGTGACCGAAATCACCATGCCGTCGCCGAAGGTCTTGTGGTTGACCTGATCGCCCGCGGAAAGCCGTAACGTCGGTTTGCCCGCGGCCGGCTTCGCCGCGGCGCTGACCGCGGTCTTCGGGTGCGTCGGGCGCGCGACCGTGCCGGAAAAGCCGGTCGTCACCGAGCCGCCGCGGCTGCCGTAGCCGCTGCCGAAGCCGGAGCTTCGACCGAAGCTGCCGTAGCCGTCGGCATAGTCCTCGTCGTAGCGGCTGCGCGGCTCCGCCGAGGGCTTCGAGAGCCAGTTGACGTTCTCGGCGGGGATCTCGCTCAAAAAGCGCGAGGGCGCGTTCGGCGTCGTGCGGCCGAAGAGCATACGCTGCCGCGCGTTCGTCAGCGTCAGCTTTTCCTTGGCGCGCGTCATGGCGACGTAGCAGAGGCGGCGTTCCTCCTCCAGCTCCTCCTCGTCGCCGACGGCGCGATTTCCCGGGAAAATACCCTCCTCCATGCCGACGACATAGACGCAGGGAAATTCCAAACCCTTGGCGCTGTGCATCGTCATGAGCGTCACGCAGTTGTCGGTCGAGGCGCTGTCAAGGTCGGTATAGAGCGCGATCTCGTTCAGGAAGCCCGCGAGCGTCGCGTCCTCCGGCTCGCCGTCGAGGAAGGCGAGGATGTTGGACTTGAGCTCCTGCACGTTCTCCAGCCGCCCGCGGCTCTCCATATCGCCCTTGTCCTCCAGCGCGCGGAGATAGCCGGACTGCTCGCACACGAGGTCGTAGAAGTCCGCAAGCTCCGTGTCTCCCGCCGCGTCGTGCAGCGCGTCGATCATGGCGGCGAATTTCTCCAGCCGTGCCGCGGTGGTCTTGAGCGCCGCGTACTCCCCCGCCGCGCGGAGGACGGTCATCATCGGCACGCCCTGCTCGGCGGCCAGCGCCTGCACACGCTCGACGCTCGCATTGCCGATGCCGCGGGCTGGCGTATTGATGATGCGCCGCAGCCGCAGATCGTCCGAAGGATTGTTGATGAGCGCAAGGTAGGCCAGCATATCCTTGACCTCGGCGCGGTCAAAGAATTTCATGCCGCCGACGACCTGATACGGGATGCCGTTGCGCTTGAGCGCGTATTCCAGCGCGTTCGACTGCGCGTTCATGCGGTAGAGCACCGCGTTGTCGCGCCAGTTCTTGCCGCGGTTGAAGTCCGTCATCATGCCGGAGACGACAAAGTTCGCCTCGTCCTGCTCGTTGAACACGGTCTTGATGGTCACCTTTTCGCCGCTGCCCGCGTCGGTCCAGAGCGTCTTACCCTTGCGCCCGACGTTGTTCTTAATGACGGCGTTCGCCGCGTCGAGGATGTTCTGCGTGGAGCGGTAGTTCTGCTCGAGACGGATCGTGCGCGTGCCCTTGTATTCCTTTTCAAAATTCAGAATGTTGGAGATATCCGCACCGCGGAAGCGGTAGATGCTCTGGTCATCGTCACCGACGACACAGATGTTGCGGTGTCCGTCCACAAGCAGGCGCACCAGCTCGTACTGCATCCGGTTCGTGTCCTGATACTCGTCGATGAGGATGTAGCGGAATTTGCGCTGGTAGTACGCTCGTACATCCGGCTCGTTTTGCAGCAGGCGCACCGTGTGGAGAATGAGGTCGTCGAAGTCCAGCGCGTTCGCCTCGCAGAGGATGCGGTCGTAGCGCGCGTAAATTTTGGCGATGCGCTCGCGCTTCCAGTCGCCGCTGCCCGCCCATTTCTTCGAGAAATCCTGCGGCGAGAGCAGCTCGTCCTTCGCCTTGGAGATGACCGCGAGCACCTCGCGCGGAGAAAAGGTCTTTTCGTCCAAGTCCATCTCCTTGAGAATATCCTTCACCACGCGCTTGCAGTCGTCGGTATCGTAGATGGTAAAGTCGTTGGAGAAGCCGAGCTTATCAATGTCGCGGCGCAGAATGCGCACGCAGGCCGAATGGAAGGTCAGCGCCCAGATGTCGCCCGCGCCCGCGATGCCGAACGCCTCCAGGCGCTCACGCAGCTCCTTCGCCGCCTTGTTCGTAAAGGTCACGGCGAGCACCTGCCACGGCGCCGGCGGCTCCACCGCGCAGAGCTGCCGCATCCGGCGGCGCTCGTCTGCGGTCGGCTGAGCGGGATAATTCTCAAGGAAAGCGAGATCGTCCTCCGACGCACCGGCGGGGACCTCGCCGCAGTCGCTCCCGCGGCCGTAGGTCAAAAGATTCGCGATGCGGTTGATGAGCACGGTCGTCTTGCCGCTGCCGGCTCCCGCGAGCAGCAGCAGAGGCCCCTCCGTCGTCAGGACGCCGCGCCGCTGCTCCGGATTCAGCTTTGCAAAATCCCGCGCAATGCACGCGCGGCGCGCCGCGCAGAAGCGGGAAGAAAAATCACTCATGCGTTCCACCTGTTTTCTCAAAATTCTCCTTGATTCTACCGCATCTCCCCTCCCCGGTCAACCGTTTTTCCCTGAATTTTGCAAAGAAATAAAAAATTTGTTCTATTTTCTATTGACAAGTACGTTTGTTCGATTTATAATGCAATTAGAACAAGAGTTTTAGAACGATTCGGAGGGTATGAACATGGCTGCTTCCACGACGATCTTTGTGCTGCTCGGCATCACTGCCGTCACGGCGAATCTGATGAAGGTCATCACCTATCTCGACCAGCCGCGCCGCAAGACGCGCCGCGTCCGTGCACGCGGATAACGGTATGGAGCTTCTGGATAAGCTCTCCGTTTTAGCGGACGCCGCAAAGTATGACGCAGCCTGCACCTCCTCAGGGGCCAGGCGCGGCTTTGAGCGCGGCAAGATCGGCTGCACCTCGTCCGGCGTCATGGGCTGCTGTCACAGCTTTTCCGCGGACGGACGGTGCATCACGCTGCTCAAGGTACTGCTCTCGAACGACTGTATGTACGACTGCAAATACTGTGTCAACCGGCGCACGAACGAAACGCGCCGCGCGACCTTCACGCCCGAGGAGCTTGCCGCCCTGACCATCCAGTTCTACCGGCGCAACTATATTGAAGGGCTCTTTCTCTCCTCCGGCGTGCTGCACTCGCCGGACTACACGACAGAGCTGATGATCCGCGCGCTGTCCATCCTGCGCCGCGAATACCGCTTCAACGGCTACATCCACGCAAAGGCCATCCCCGGCACCTCGCCGGAGCTGGTCGAGCAGCTTGGGATGCTCGCCGACCGCCTGAGCGTCAACATCGAGCTGCCGAGCGAAGCGTCGCTGCGCGCCCTCGCGCCGAACAAGACAAAAGCCGCTGTGCTGCGGCCCATGCGCTTCATCGCGGACCGCGGACAGGAAAACCGGCGCGAGCTGGTCAAATACCGTCACGCGCCGCGCTTTGCCCCCGCGGGGCAGGCCACGCAGATGATCGTCGGCGCGACCGGAGAGAGCGACCGCCACATCCTGACGCTGACGCAATCGCTCTATGACACCTATCACCTCAAGCGTGTTTTCTACTCGGCCTATGTGCCGGTGGTGGAAAATACGCTCTTACCGTCTCTGGATACCAAGCCGCCTCTTCTGCGCGAGCACCGACTCTATCAGGCAGACTGGCTGCTGCGGTTCTATGGCTTTCGCGCCGGCGAGCTGCTCGACGAAGGCCAGCCGGACTTCGACCCGCTGCTCGATCCCAAGTGCTGCTGGGCGCTGCGGCACCCCGACTTTTTCCCGGTCGAGGTCAACCGCGCGGATTATGAAGCGCTGCTGCGCGTTCCCGGCATCGGCGTGGTCAGCGCGAAGCGCATCCTTGCCGCGCGCCGCGGCGGGGCGCTGCGCGCCGAGGACCTCAAAAAGCTCGGCGTCGTGCTCAAGCGGGCGCAATATTTTCTCACCTGCTCTGGCCGAAGCACCGCACCGCTGCGGCTCTCGCTCGAGGGGGTCCGGCGCAATCTGACCGCCACGGAGCGTGCCTCGCTTCCGGCGGGACCGCTCGACCAGCTCTCACTCTTTGAGCCGGCATAATGAGGAGTTATTTATGACATGGCGCGAGGTCGTTTATGAATACGACGGCAGCTTCGATGGACTTCTGTGCTGCATCTACGAAAGCTACACGCAAAAGGAGCTCCCCGCCGCGTTTTTCCGCACCGGAGAGCTCGAGCCATGCTTGTATGAGGTCCGCGCCGTCACGACGGACGCGGCGCACGCACGCCGCGTATACGAAGGCTTCCGGCGCTTTTCGCCGGAGGTCGGACCATTTTTGCGCCGCGCGTACTGGACATGCCTGCCCGAAAAAGAGCTTGCCATCTATCGCTTTGCCGCCAAGCTCTACCGCGAGGGAAAGCCGCTGCTGCAGCGCCTTTCCGATGAAACGTACCATCCCTTGCTGCGCGCTGTGCGGCAGCTGAACGGCGAGCTGGAGCAATACCGCGGCTTCGTGCGCTTTTCCGACATCAGCGGCGTGCTCGCCGCGGAGATCGAACCGAAAAACCGCGTTCTGCCGCTTCTGCGCGGTCACTTCTGCCAGCGCTGCCACAATGAGACCTTTTTCCTCTATGACCGCACGCACCGCGAGGCGCTCTTTTATGCCGACGGTCATTCTGCCATCGTACCGCTGGAGGAGTTCGTCATGGCTCCGCCCGACGAGACGGAAAAACGCTATCGCCGGCTCTGGCGTTGCTTTTATGACACCATCGCCATCCGCGAACGGGAAAATCCGAAGCTCCGCATGTCACATATGCCGAAGCGTTTTTGGCCGCTACTGACGGAATTTCAGGCCGATCCGGACGCTATCCCTCCGTCTCCATCGCCGTGCGCAGCTTTTGCAGCGCCCGACGCTCCAGCCGCGATACCTGCACCTGCGACACGCCAAGCACCCGCGCCGTCTGCTCCTGCGTCAGCGCCTTGAAAAAGCGCAGCAGGATCGTCATGCGCTCCCGCTCCGGCAGCAGGTCAATCGCCGCGCGAAGGGAAAGCTGCTCGATCAGGCTCTCCTCCGGGCTTTCCGTGCCGAGAAGCGTTTCCAGCGTCAGACCGTCGCCCATCTCCTGCTGAAAGGACTCCGGCGCGGCAGAGGCAAGGTCGGCATCCGCGATCTCCTCGACGCTCAAGCCGGTCTCCTCCGCAAGCTCCGAGAGGACAGGCTCGCGTCCGAGCTGCACCCGCAGCTTCTCCCGCGCACTGTAGATGCTCTGCGACCGCTCGCGCAGGGTCCGACTCACCTTTATCGCGCCGTCGTCGCGTAGAAATCGCCGTATCTCTCCCGCGATCTTCGGTACGGCGTAGGTGGAAAACTGCGTTCCATATGTAAGGTCAAATCCCTTAACAGCCTTTAGAAATCCAATGCAGCCGAGCTGGTAGAGGTCCTCTGTCTCCACGCCGCGGCCATTGTAACGGCGCACGACGCTCCAAATCAAGCCGGTATTCTCCTGCAGTACACGCTCGCCGGCTTCCTCGTCGCCGCTCTGCGCCGCTTCGAGCAGGGCAAAGGTCTCCGCTGTGCTCATGCGCGGCCCGCGCGCTGCGCGATCCTTTTGCGCATGGTCACGACGGTCCCCTTACCCGGGCGGGAGCGGATCTTGAGCATATCCATGAAGCTCTCCATGATGGTGAAGCCCATACCGCTGCGCTCCTCGCCTCCGGTCGTAAAGAGCGGCTCGCGCGCCTTCTCCACGTCCGCAATGCCGCGTCCCCAGTCGTATACTGCGATCTCCAGCACGCCGCCGTCCAGCAGGCGCACGCGAACCACGATCTTTCCAAGCGTATCGGGATAGGCGTGAACGATGGCATTTGTCACCGCCTCGCTCACCGCCGTCTTGATGTCGCCGAGCTCGTCGAGCGTCGGGTCGAGCTGGGACGCAAAGGCCGCGACCGCGCTGCGGGCAAAGCCCTCGTTCGTGCTGCGGCTGAGAAACTCCAGTTTTATGTAGTTGCTGCTCTTTTTCATATCCTTCCTCCTTACTGCATTGTGACCAGACGCGGCACCCCCGCCGCGTCGAAAACCTTTCGGGCCTGCGCCGGCACGCCGGTGACGATCAGACTTCCGCCGAGCGCCGCCATGCGGCGGTGTGCGCGCAGCACCACGGCGATCCCGGAGGAATCCATGAAGGACACTCCCGAAAGGTCCATCGTCAGCGACAGCGGCAGCGCCGCGTCGAGCGCGTGGTCGATCTGCTGCATCGCGCCGTGCGCGCCGTGGTGATCCAGCTCTCCGCTGATCGCAAGCGTCATCTCTCTTCCGTTTGTTCTTGTCAGAACCTCCATGTCCCGACCTCCTCTTGCTCGTTCTGCACCTCTGTGCGCTTTCAGTATAGCCTGTCCGCGGCCGTTTTTTTGTCGAAAGAATGTGCCATTCCGTTTCTTTTTGCCTGTTCTGTCTTTTTTTCGTTTGCTCTTTTCCCATCGGACATTGTAAAATGCTGCTATCATATCAAGGGCCGAACGGCCTGATATAAGGAGGCAGTGCCATGCGCAGACACGACCGTGAGATCACCGACAGCCGGGAGATCCTCTCCATTGTCAATGAATGTAAAGTTATTCGCCTTGCCATGCTTGATGAACAGGGACTCCCCTACATCATCCCGCTCAATTTCGGCTACCGCTTCGCGGACGGCGTTTTTACCTTCTACTGCCACAGCGCCAAGGAAGGCCGCAAGCTCGAGCTGCTGCGCCGCGACCCACGCGTATCCTTTGAAATGGACTGCCGCGGCGAGCTGCAGTCCGCCGACCACGCCTGCGGCTACGGCTACTACTATGCCTCCGTCATCGGCAGCGGCACGGCAGAGCTCATTGAGGGGGCGGAAAAGCTCGATGCGCTCTCCGCGCTCATGCGCCACATGGCAGGCCGTGAGGATACCTTTACGGAAGATCAGGCACGCGGTGTGGCGGTTCTCGCCATCCGGGTCAAGTCGCTGAGCGCAAAGGCAAAAAAGCATTGAAAAAGCGCAGGGAGACTCCCTGCGCTTTCCCGATATGCTCTTTGTTCTGACGGTACGGTGGTTTTACTTCCGGCTCTGTGCCAGAACCTCCCAGTAATCCTTGTAGTTTGCCTGCAGCAGCTCCGGGGTGTTGAGGCCGTATGGGCACTTTGCTATGCAATGTCCGCAGTGCCTGCACTGCTCGATTTGGTGCATTTTGGCCTGCCATTCCTCAGTGAGCCACGCCTGCGCCGGCGCGCGGCGCAGCATCAGCGACATACGCGCGCACTGGTTGATCTCGATGCCCGCGGGGCACGGCATACAGTAGCCGCATCCGCGGCAGAACTCGCCGCAAAGCTCCCGGCGGTCGCGCTCGATCGTTGCGCGGCGCTCGTCCGTCAGCTCCGCACCCTCGCGGATGCACTGCAAAAACTGATCCAGCTCGCTCTCCCGCTGCACGCCCCAGATGGGCACCACATTTTCCTGCGCCGCCATCCAGGCCGCCGCGGTCAAGCCGTCGCGGAGCAGACCTCCGGCCATGCCCTTCATCGCAATAAAGCCCATGCCGTGCGCGCGGCAGCCCTCGACCAATGCGAGCTCCTGTTCCCCGGCAAGGTAGCTGAACGGGAATTGCAGCGAGGCGTATAACCCGGAGTCGATGGCCTCCTGCGCCACCGCAAGGCGATGGTTCGTGATGGAAATATGGCGGATCTTCCCCTGCTTTTTTGCCTCGAGCGCCGCGTCGTACAGACCGTCCTCGCCGCCCGGCTTCGGACAGAAGGCCGGATTGTGGAGCTGGTAAATGTCGATGTAGTCGGTCTTGAGTGTGCGCAGGCTGGTCTCAAGGTCGCGCCAGAAGCCCTCGGCGGTCTGCGCGCCGGTCTTGGTCGCCAGCACGATCCGGTCGCGCATCCCGGAAAAGGCCGCGCCGACCTTCTGCTCGCTGTCGGAATACGCGCGGGCGGTGTCGAAGAAATTGATGCCGCCGTCGCAGGCCTTGTGCAGCAGCTTCACCGCCTCCGTCTCGCTGATGCGCTGGATCGGCAGGCAGCCGAAGCCGTTCTTTTCGATCACAAGGCCGGTGGAGCCGAATTCGATCTTCTGCATAGATGTCACCCTCCTTTGATAGTAAGGTAAGTATAACAAAAGAACGAGGACTTGAAAAGCCCTCATTTTGCCGTGGACTTTCCCACAGCTCTGTGCTATCATAAAAGTATCCATACAGACAAGCCGGAATTTGAGAGGAGGACTTTTATGGGAGAGATCATCTATGAAGCGTTAGCGCAATATATCACAATCTTCTTTTTCGTCGTTATGGTCCTTCCCGCTGTCATTATTTTTTGTGGTTATCTGATCTATATCGTTGTCATGTGTATCCGAGAGCTGAAAAAGAAATAGTTTCCATCTGTATGGAAAAAGCACCGACGCAGGACCTCCTGCATCGGTGCTTTTCATGACCTTTTATTTCTTCATCGCGGCGGCGGAGGCGTCGAGCTTCTCGATGAGAGCGCGGAGCTTGGCCGCGTCCTCGCGGGCGCCGTTGACGACGGCCTCGGGCGCCTTGGCGATAAAGCCCTGATTCGAGAGCTTGTTCTCAATGCCGGCGAGCTGCTTTTCCGCGTTCGCCTTTTCCTTGGCGATGCGGGCCAGCTCCTTCTCGAAGTCCACCAGCTCGGCGAGCGGCATCAGCACGCGCGCGGCATGGGTCACGACCTCGATCGAACCGTCCGGCGTGGGGATATTCGCGTCGGCAACGGTCACGTCGCTCGCGGAGGCGAGGCGCTTGAAGAACGGAATGCCGCGCGCAAAGGTGTCCGCGTGCGCGGTGGCGATGGTGTAATGCACCTTCTTCGAGGGCGCGACATTCATCTCGTTGCGGCGTGCGCGGATGGCGGTGATGGCGTCGATGATGAGCCCCATCGCCTCTTCCTCCTGCGGGAAGCTGAGCTCGGCGCGGTACTCCGGCCACTTCTGCAGCATGATGAACTCGCCTTTATCCTCTGCCGTATGCGGCAGCGCCTGATAGATCTCCTCGGTGATGAACGGCATGAACGGATGCAGCAGCTTGAGCGTTTCGATCAGCACATAGCACAGCACGTTCTGCGCGTTGATCTTCGCGCACTCGTCGTCGCCGGTCAGGCGAGCCTTGCACAGCTCGATGAACCAGTCGCAGTAGGTGTCCCAGATGAAGTCGTAGACCTTTGCGGACGCGACGCCGATCTCAAAGGCGTCCATGTTGTCGGTGACTTCCTTCACGAGCGTGTTGAGCTTGCTCAGCACCCACTTATCCTCCAGCTCCAGCTGCTCGGGCAGCTCGACATGGCCGATGGTGAGGTTCATCATCACGAAGCGGCTCGCGTTCCAGATCTTGTTGGCGAAGTTGCGCATGGCCTCGCACTTCTCAACGTAGAAGCGCGTGTCGTTGCCGGGAGAGTTGCCGGTGATGAGGTTGAAGCGCAGCGCGTCCGCGCCGTACTTCTCCGCCATCTCCAGCGGGTCGATGCCGTTGCCGAGGGACTTGGACATCTTGCGGCCCTTGTCGTCGCGGACGAGGCCGTGGATGAACACCGTCTTGAACGGCTCCTTCTTCATCTGCTCCATGCCGGAGAAGATCATGCGCGCGACCCAGAAGAAGATGATGTCGTAGCCCGTGACCATGACGGACGTGGGATACCAATACTTGAGGTCAGCAGAGTCCAGATCGGGCCAGCCGAGCGTGGAGAACGGCCAGAGCGCGGAGGAGAACCAGGTGTCGAGCACGTCCTCCTCGCGGGTGAGGTGCGTGCTGCCGCACTTTTCGCACTTGCTCGGGTCCTCGCGGCTGACATTGATGTGGCCGCAGTCGTCGCAGTACCACGCGGGGATCTGGTGACCCCACCACAGCTGACGGGAGATGCACCAGTCATGCACATTCTCCATCCAGTTGATATAGGTCTTGGTGAAGCGCTCGGGCACAAACTTGATGGTGCCGTCCTGCACGACGCGGATGGCTTCCTTGGCAAGCGGCTCCATCTTCACGAACCACTGCGCGGAGATGAGGGGCTCGACGTCGTTGTGGCAGCGATAGCACGTGCCGACGTTGTGGGAGTAGGGCTCGGTCTTGATGAGATAACCCTGTTCCTCCAGGTCCTTGACGATGGCCTTGCGGCACTCATAGCGGTCCATGCCGTTGTACTTGCCGCCGTTTTCGTTGATGGTGCCGTCGTCGGCGATAACGCGGATGACCTCAAGGTTGTGGCGCAGGCCGACTTCGAAGTCGTTCGGGTCGTGGGCGGGGGTCATCTTGACCGCGCCCGTGCCGAAGCCGATCTCGCAGTATTCGTCGCCCACGATGGGAATTTCGCGGTTCATGATCGGCAGGATGCACTTCTTGCCGATGAGGTGCTTGAACTTCTCGTCCTCGGGGTTGACCGCGACGCCGGTATCGCCCATCATCGTCTCGGGACGGGTGGTAGCGACGACAATGTCGCCGCTGCCGTCGGCGAGCGGGTAGCGGATATACCAGAGGTGACCGGGCTTATCAACGTACTCGACCTCCGCGTCGGAGAGCGCCGTCAGGCAATGCGGACACCAGTTGATGATGCGGCTGCCCTTATAAATGAGGCCCTTGTCGTACAGCTCGCAGAAGGTCTCGCGCACGGCCCTGGAGCAGCCCTCGTCCATCGTGAAGCGGGAGCGGGACCAGTCGCAGCTCGCGCCCATCTTCTTCTGCTGCTCGACGATGCGGTTGCCGTACTTTTCCTTCCATTCCCACACGCGCTGAAGGAACTTCTCGCGGCCGAGGTCGTAGCGGGTCAGGCCCTCCTTGGTGCGCAGCTCCTCCTCGACCTTGATCTGCGTGGCGATGCCCGCGTGGTCGGTGCCGGGGAGCCACAGCGCCTCATAGCCCTGCATCCGCTTGAAGCGGGTCAGAATGTCCTGCAGCGTCGCATCCATCGCGTGGCCCATGTGCAGCTGGCCGGTGACGTTCGGTGGCGGCATGACGATGGAAAACGGCTTCTTGTCGGGGTCCGGGGTCGCCTTGAAGCAATCGTGGTCCATCCACATCCGGTAGATGCGGCCCTCGACCTGCTGGGGCTCATACACTTTCGGTAGCTCTTTCATTGGTTTTCTCCTGTCTTTATGGTAAATTTCTGATTTTTAATGCTTGAAAAGCTGATACTTGGCCTTCATGAGCTGCTTTTGGCGGCGCTCGGAAATGTCGTAGTATTCCACGGTCTTATCGCCCTTGAGCCAGCGATCCATACAGCTGCGGAACTCCTCGACCGTGCCCTCGCGGAGCGCGTCCTTGGGCAGCGCAAGGTACTGCCTGGAGCGTCCGCCGCCGCGGCAAAGCTCAAAAATGCGGTCGCTCTCGGTCACGCGGTTGAGATTTTGGAAGTCCCACTCGCCGACCTTGCCGTCCTCGTTGTAAATTTCAACGGCGGGGCTGTCCTCGGTGATCTCAATGCGCAGCACCTTATTCAGGTCGGCGTAGGTCTGATCCCTCCGCCCACGGTAGAGCAGCTTGAGAAACGCCTTGGGGTTGCCGCTCGTATAGTCCAGATAGCCCTGCTGGAACAGGATCACGCCGACGACCAGCGCCGCGACCTGCACGGCCTCCGTCATGTCCTTATGCCGGAATACGACGATCAGGACGCACAGCACGACCGTCGCCGCGCACAGTATGACAGCCCTCGTCCAGTTGCGCTTGCGGTTGCTGACGTGGCGCAGCAGGATCTCCTGCTCGGCGGCGAGATCGTAGTCGCTCGCCTTGGCTTCAAATACGAATTTCATCTTCTCTCTCCTGTTATCGTTTTGATTTTCGCTCAGATATATTCCACCGTTTTGCCGGTCTTGGCCTCGATGAACGCGCGGAAATCCGCACTGTCGCCGACCACAAAGCGATCCTCCGGCAGGATATAGGCGTGCAGCTTGTCCACAAAGAGGAAATAGCGGTCCCGATAGTGATACAAGCGCTCGAACGCATGATACGGCACCGATGCCGCGGCCTTGCTGCTGCTCTGCGCCAGCCCCTCGTCGCTGAACTTCATCGTCAGATTCTCGACCTGAAGAGACTGCTTTCTCGCCCCCCATGCGTTCAGGCGGTTGCGGAAAAAGCCGAGCACCAAACACAGCCCGCCAAAGAGCAGCAGCGTCGCGGTAAGATCGGATATTTCCCGGTCTGACCACAGCATCAGGATGCCGGAAAGGAACGCAAACAGTCCAACCGCGAAGCCGAATACGGAAATGATGCGGCTGCTCCATTTGCGCGTTGTCTTACCTGCGAGCTTGCTCAGCGCACGGAAATCCTCCTTCCGGTAGCTGTGGTCAAAGCGCAGCACAAAGTAGTCCATAGAGCCTTCCTTTCAAAGAAAAACGCCCTGAGCATTTCTGCTCAGGGCGAACCAAAAAGTCCGTGTTACCACCTGAATTCCCGCCGTTGGGCGGACACTCGCGACTCTGTAACGGGAGTTCCCGTCCGGCCTACTGCATCGTTCAGCCCGGCTGCTCCGCGGTGACTTCGGCGGCCCGCTCACGAGGGACTTGCACCATCCGCCCTCTCTCTGCGCTTCGTGAGCCGCGTACTCTTCCGCTTCCTTGCATTTTCGGCTGTTATTATATGCAATATTGACCGATTTGTCAAGACATCTTGAGAATCTCGCGCTTGAGCCGCGCGATGATACGCTTTTCCAGTCTTGAGATGTAGCTTTGCGAAATGCCGAGGTAGTCGGCGACCTCCTTCTGCGTCTTTTCCTCCCGCCCGCCGAGGCCGAAGCGCAGCGTGATGATCTCGCGCTCGCGCTCGGAAAGTCGGCTGACCGCGGTCGTCAGCAGCTGGCGGTCCACGTCGTCCTCGATGGGGCGAAGCACCGTGTCGCCGTCCGTGCCGAGAATATCCGAGAGCAGCAGCTCGTTGCCATCCCAGTCCGTGTTGAGCGGCTCGTCAAAGCTGACCTCCGCCTTCTGATTGGCGTTTTTGCGCAGATACATGAGTATTTCGTTCTCGATGCAGCGCGAGGCATAGGTGGCCGGCTTGATTTTCTTGCTGACATTTGGCAGACAAAGTGATTTGTATCCATTGCTGCACGACTTGGGCATTAAAGTTGTGTTTGCAGTCCCCGGCATTATTCTGGCAACGGTTTTTGTTACTTTCCCATTTGTTTCACGAGAATTGATTCCGGTACTGGAATCACAAGGATCGGATGAAGAGGAAGCCGCTGCATTGATGGGCGCAAATTCATGGACCATTTTCTGGAAAGTCACATTTCCACATATGAAATGGGCACTTCTATATGGCGTTGTCCTTTGTGCCGCAAGAGCGATGGGCGAATTCGGTGCAGTTTCTGTCCTTTCCGGACATTTACGTGGAAAAACCAATACACTGCCCTTACATGTTGAGATTTTATTCAATGAATTCCAATATGTACCAGCGTTTGCAGTTTCATCAATTCTAGTAATAATGGCAATTGTCATTCTAGTTATTCGCAGTTTAATTGAACACCGTGGAAAGAAGGAAACCTGATGTATGTAGAATTGAATCATATCAACAAACGCTTCGGCAATTACCAAGCATCGGACGATGTAAACTTTGGAATTGAAAAAGGCAAGCTGATCGGATTGCTCGGCCCCAGTGGAAGCGGTAAAACAACCATTCTGCGTATGATTGCCGGTCTGGAGCATCCAGACAGTGGTGAGATTCAAATTGATGGCAAAGTAGTCAATGACATCCCTGCCAGCAAACGTGGAATTGGTTTTGTTTTTCAAAATTATGCACTCTTTCGCTATATGACGGTGTACGATAACATCGCTTTTGGATTAAAAGTACAGAAGGTCGATAAGAAAACGATTGCCAAGCGTGTT
>ERZ825670.1798-NODE-1798-length-22198-cov-59.085354_pt1 | contig 22198 bp, 20 predicted proteins | sample MGYA00519929_ERZ825670 | MGnify/ENA primary metagenome ERZ825670 (study PRJEB31778, sample SAMEA3449207) | human gut metagenome | biome: human gut; feature: human-associated habitat; material: faeces | place: United Kingdom | collected 2010/2012 ...
TCACACTTCACCATGAGGGGAAAAGCATCCGCTACATTGCAGAGAAGATGGGCCGGAGCCAAACCTCAATTGTCATGCGTCTGGGAAAGTTGAAAGAAGAATAATGTATCTTTAAATGGAATAAAACCAAACAAATATGCAGGCCATTAATCTCATTTCAGCTGTAGAAGCTTCTGGTACGTTAGAAGAGCCATTATTTAGCAGATATATAAAAAATTTCGGTATTGATGTATTGAGAGCACATGAAATAGAAGCTTTAAAAGCATTGGTTGATAACCTGTATGCATCTGCAAATGCAGAAATGCATCCGAAGATGAAAATTTTTGATAGGTATTATATAGGATATAAGATTCCCCAAATTGGAAAGGAATTCGATTTGTTAAGAATTGGGACTAATTGCATTGTTAATATAGAGTTAAAGCAGGAAAGCACTAATGAGAAAATATTAAAACAATTAATTAGGAATCAATATTACTTAAGTTTCCTAGATAAGGAGGTGTATTGCTTTACATTTGTTCATAATGAGAATAAATTATATCAACTCATTAACAATGATAGGACACAACTTGTAGAAGCTGATTATTCTCAGTTATGTGATATCTTAAATGAAATGGAATTAATTGAGATAACCGATATAGACGCCTTATTCAATCCAAATAATTATTTGGTATCTCCATTTAACTCCACAGAAAAATTTATCACATCGGAATATTTCCTTACTCATCAGCAAGAAGAAATAAAAAAGGATATATTGGTATGGATCGATCAAAAAACAAAAAATTTTATCTCATTAACCGGTGCTGCTGGAACTGGTAAAACGTTACTGATCTATGATATTGCCAAAGAATTATCACATCAAGATAATCAAGTCCTAATTATTCATTGTGGTAACTTAAATCATGGACAAATATTGTTGAATACGGATTATAAATGGAACATCCGCCCTGTTAAATATGGATACAACAATAATTTTAATGATTATGATTTAATAATAGTAGATGAAGTACAACGAATCTATCCATATCAGCTTAAGGCAATAATTGATAGAATAAAAGCAGTAAATAAGAAATGTATATTTTCGTTTGACAGAAAACAATGTTTAAGTCCGGATGAGTTTAATTGGAATAATATAGATGTAATCAGTTCAATATCTGACAAAATATACACATTGACTACAAAAATAAGGACAAATAAAGAAATAGCCGATTTTATTAAACGATTATTTGATAAGAGTATTCCTATCGAAAGCCATAATTATCCCAACGTAGAAATTAGCTTTTTTAGCACTTATGCAAATGTCAGATCTCATCTAGCATATTTAAAGGATAATGGATGGACCGTCTTCAATTATACGCCCGGATTGCATAAAATTTATTATTACGAACAACGATATAATATTCCAGGAATAGCAGACACCCCTCATTCCATAATTGGCCAAGAATTTGATAATGTAGTTGGAGTTATAGATGAATACTTTTTCTATGACGAAAATCAAAAATTAACAGAAAACACAGAGTTGTGGAGAGTCGGGTTAGCAAAGTATTATTCCCAAAAAGGGATGCTGTATCAGATATTGACTCGGACTAGAAGAAGAATACATCTTGTAATAATTAATAACAAAGACATCTTGAATAGATGTCTAGAAATAATAGGGTGCCTCTAAACAGCATATACGAAGAGCGACTTAATCATACAGCCCAGTATAAAACATGGACTATATGAAATTACAATACCATCCGAACGTATTTTTTACAGCACTTCTCCAACTATTCCCCCCCCCGATAGCGATCAGCCCGGACTTGGCGGGGGCGGATGCAAGGCCGTCCCATGGGGCGCTCCGTACAGCCTTGCAGCCGATGCCGGCAAGTCGGATCTTTGCGGACGGGTGGAAAGGGGTGGTCGTTTTAGTCTTTGAGACGCTTTCGCATCACAAAGTTGGTCAGTTCCAACCGATTTGCCCGGCGTTTCTGAACCTTCACTACTTCGTACCCTCTCTTCTCGAAGAAAGGACGAGCCGTCAGGCTCACTTCCGAAGTGATTGCCGAGACTCCGTATTTCCAGGCTCTCTTTTCTACGGCCGAGAGCAGCAAACTCCCGACGCCGTCCCGCTGATAATCCTTGTGCACGAAGAGCGAATGCAGGTAGCCTTCGGCATTCATCGACGAGAAGCCGATGATCTCATCCCGTTCGTTCAGTGCAGCTACGTAGTCATTGCGAGCCAATAGGTCTTTCATATGCTCCACGCTATCCCCACACGAAGCCCAGTCCTCCACCTCTTCGCGGGTGTAGTCTCGCGCATTGACATGTAGAACCGTCTCCCGAAACAAGGTTTGCAAGACGGGAATATCCTCCTCCGTGAGTTTTCGTAATCTGTATCGGGTTTTCAGCGACCGGACCACCCGACAAGGATTCCCAACGGCGAGGCAATTCGCCGGGATGGATTTCGTTACCACGCTCCCGGCTCCGATGACGCTGCCTTCGCCGATCGTTACCCCGGGCAGGATGATACAGCCTCCGCCGATCCAAACCCGGTCCCCGATCGTAATCGGGAGCGCCCGTGTTCGGAAAAAGAGTTCTCCGGAGCCTTCATCCCAGTTCTCAACAAAGCGTTCCTCCCAGTTGATCGGATGCGTGGCCGTATAGAACTGCACATTGGGAGCAATCAACACCTGACTGCCGATATGTATATGATTCTCATCCCTCAATGTGCAGTTGTCGCCGACAACGGATTTATCGCCGATGAAGATATGTTTGCCGCACTGGCAGGTGAAATTGCGGCCAACGCTTGAATAGCGTCCGATACCGCCCAGCATCTCCTCCAAAATACGCCGCCGCGCAGCATCATCCGCCCGAGCGTCGTTGAACGCTGCCAGGAGCTTTTGAGTCTTTGCAATCATCTCCAAGACCTCCGTGTCCAGTCGGTTGCAGGTTTCGCCGGCAAGAAAGCGGCGGTAATTTTCTGATTCCTTTTTCATACGCTCGTCGGGTTATGGTCCTATAAAGATAGGCTTTTAATTCCAGTTGGTGCACATGGTCATCCGACAAAATTTCGTTACCGGCTCGGGCCGCGCGCCCTCTTCTTCGGGGCGATGAAGCGATGCGGCCGGTCCTGCTGCCGCGCGGTTTGAGCAAGATGCAGTTCGCGGGGATCATCCCAACTCTCCCGATAGGTCGTATCTGATGCATTCTCTTTCCAGAGGTAGGGACGTGCCGTCGTGCCTCCCCACCATTTTACCAGCGCCCGCACGACATACCCCGCCTCGATTCGGTCCCGGTCCATGCGTCGCATCGTGTATTTCCCGTACTCCACCCAGTCTCGCGGATCGTCCCGATAGATCCACGCCATCTGCAGCCGGTCGTCCATCACCACATATCCCTCCGACTGCGTTCCCCGCACAAAGATCGGCTCTCCATCGCGGAGCATCTCGATCTGCTCCTCGGTCAAGGGCTTGCCCGCAATCGACAGGTTCCGACGCGGCGCCTCCGACTGTTGTTGCCATTGCTTTTCCGTCTCCAACTTTTGCAGGATAGCTGTGACCTGCGGACGTTGTTCGTCCGTGTAGTTGCGGATCCGCTCGATCATCGCTTGCCGGAAGCGGTTCTGTTCGATCCGTTGCGTCAGGCGGCCATAGCTGAACTTCCGATCCACCTGCGAAGCCTTGAACGTATGTCCCTCCAGGGTGAAGGTCACACCCTGGATCTCCTTCGTCGGATCACCGCCCCGATGGACAAAGGTCGTGGCGACCTGTTGTTTGGCCAGTTCTTCGGCGAGTGCTGTCCAGGAGGTGCAGTCGGGCAGCAGTTCCCGCAGGTGGTCGTAAATGCGGTGGCGCAGTTGTTCCGGGCCGTTCAACCGCTCCGTAGCGACCTGCTCCTTGCCGCGCGAGAAGGTCAGTCCGTACTCCTGCTTGAGCTCCCTGCAGATGCGCATGTTGCGCAGGCGTTCGTTGCGGTCCGGGACCAGCGTCGTGTCGTAGCGAACCCGGTTGTAGAGGATATGCAGGTGGGGATGCTTCGTATCGGTGTGGCGCACGACAAGGTACTGCGTGCCGGTAATCTCCATGCGTTGCATATACTCCCGTGCCAGGTCGAGCATCAGCTGATTCGACATCCGCGGATCATCATCGGGGTGGAACGACAGCGAGATATGACCGACAACCCGTTCGACATCGGGGCGGGCCCGGCGCTGGAACTCGAAGCTGCCGATCAGTGCCTGCCGGGAAGAAAGTTCTACACCGTCACTCGTCAGAATGTAAGCCTTTCCCGGCTCCTTGCCGAGCAGGTAGCGCACCGCGCCGCCGAAGGATTTGCCGGTTACGATTTTGCCGATCATCGTTTTAGAGTTTTTGTTTCAGCCGTCCGATCACCTCGTCGTAGAAGCGGAGGATTCGCCGCAGCTCCTCTTCGTGGGAGGCGACACCGAAGGCGTGCTGGAGGAAAGCCAGTTGGTTCAAGTTGTTCCTCTCGCGCGTCAGTTCAGACACTAGGCGCAGCTCCTCGGTACCGATCCGCCGCAGGATCCGCCCCGAGACAACCGCCTGGCGGGCATACTCCGAAAGGGTCAGATTGCAGGCCTTTGCCTTACGTTGCACCCGGAGGTACTCCGCCTCGCTCACGCGGAAACGTACTGTGCGTGAGCGCAAGGTCGCCGCGCTCTTCCGCGGGCGTCCGCCCTTGGGTTTCGTTACCTCCATGAAGCAAAGGCATTGGCGGTGGAACAAACAAACGGAAGCGGTTTCGCGTAGCGAGCGGCGTCGGACTGGAGCGACGTCCTGTGCCCCGAATCCGCGGCGAGCCCGGCGAGCGGCGGATGGTTCGGTATGCGACCCTCGGGAGCAGACCGGGCGGGGCAGCCCCGCAGGGCGAGGTGGTTCGAAGTGGCAGCCAAAAAACCGATGCGGGGTTTTTGTGCCACGAGAACACAACCTCGCTCCTTTCTGTTTTCGGACCCGGGAGTCGGCAGCACGTTCGACGCCAGCAGTCGAACGGTGCGGAATCCCGGGATCGCAAAGGCTTCAGCGCAGAGGCGCTCCCGTACCGGCAAACGGCAGGAGGTTCATGTCGCGGCAAGGATGGGGAGCGTACAGCTTTTGGCCCGAACGGATCGGGGCATGTTGTTGTCCAACTGGGGACGGCAGGCAACCGATGGAAGATGGTCGGCTCTTCATTGGGGAGCCGAGGAAGGGATGAATGGCGTTGTCATAGTCGGTGGTTTTGCGTCGTTGTGAGGATAACGGCACCCGTCGCCGCTTTGTTTCACCATGGGGCGCGATTGCGTTATCATGCCGGTAGTTGCGCAGATGGACTAATGGCAGGGATATGTACGAAAAAAGTCCTCGAATCAGATGATTCGAGGACTCGTGTAGTCTGTTACTCGGCAGCCGGCCGAAGGTTGCTGTCAAGGACTGCCCGGATCCCCGATTCGGGATAGAGCAGCAGGCGGTTGCCAAGTACCGTGAAGGGAATCTGCCGCCGATCCCGCAGCGTCTGCAAGGTGCGCGGTGAGAGGTGCAGGCGTGTGCAGACCTCCTCTCCGGTCAGGTAGCGCTCCTCGCCGATCATCGGGCGGCGCTCCTCGGAGGCCTTCCGCAGCGTGAGTTCCACGCTGTCCAGCCGTGCGAACAAGCGTTGTACCTCGTCGCTTGCTTCGTTGAGATAATCCAGCGGCATGGCTATCGCATTTGAACGGTTTTGCGGGAGAGCCATGCAGCGAGGTCCCGGCGTCGGTAGTAGAATTTACCGCCCAATCGCGAGCAGGGAATCGCTCCCCGGTCCCGGTAGCTTTGCAGCGTGCGTTTGGTGATGTTCAGTGCCCGGCACACCTCCTCACTGTCCAATCACCCGTCGTCCTGCGGTGGCGTCAAACGGTGTTCCAGGCGTTGGGCAAGGGCGGAGAGGTGTTCCACCCGTTCGAGGAGCCGCTGCCAACTCCGCTCCCCGATACATACGATCTTTTCCATGGTCTTCTTTTCTGTTTGGTTCAACATTCCGGCAACCCGCCTCTGTGAGTTGCACTCTGTGTGGATGGGGACGCCGAACATTCAGCGGTCCCGGATCCGAAAGGCACGGCGTTTCATCTTTTTCCCGGTTTATGAATCTTTGTTCCTGCAAGCTTGCACTCGGATAACGTGCGCTGCCCCTCAAAAGTTTCGCTCGCAAAGTGATGTGGCAGTGGTTGGCGTCGGTTGGCGTCGCGAGGGTGGACAAACTGCACTCCAAAGCGCGATATATTGATTCTATTATCCTCAAGTAGTACCCAGTCGGCCTTGTCGTAAAGATACTGCTATGCGAGAATAACCATAGAGCATCATTGGGCTACAAAAATTTTTGCAGCATCTATTGACGGATTGATTTTTTTATTGTAGTTTTGTGTTAACAATTTTGTTAAACCGTATTGTTAACACGCAAAAAACAGAATGGACAAAAGGGAAAAACCGACCACGGAGCAGTTGATTCTTGAGGCGGCCGAAGAGGAGTTTCTCCTGAAGGGATTTGACGGAGCCCGCACGACAGTCATTGCCGAACGGGCGGGCGTGACGCATGCCATGCTGCACTACTACTTCTGCACCAAGGAGCAGCTTTTCGAGCGGATTGTCGCCAAAATCACAGGGCTGGTTGCGCAGACGGTACTTGCTGCCATGGGAGACCCGCAGAAACCGATCATCGAACGGATTCAATCCGGCGTTGCATCGCATTTCGATCTGGTTGCGGCCCACCCGCTGCTGCCGCGCTTTTTTCTGAACGAAGTGGTGCTGCGCCCCGAACGCTACCACCTGCTCGACGACTCGTTAAAGGAGCGGATAACGATGCTCTTCGCGCAATTGCAGACGGAGGCGGATCGAGCAGCCGTGGCCGGCGAGATGGAGGCCGTCGACATGCGGCAACTTTTCGTCAGCATCGTGTCGCTCAATGTCTTTCCGTTTCTGGCCCTTCCGTTTGCAGAGCTGCTGCTGGGAGATCTGGCCGGCAACCGCGAAAGATTTCTGGCCGCACGCAAGGCCGAAGCCATCGAAACCATCTTGCGTAGAATTCAAACACCGAGACCATGAAGAGAATCGCCCTGATGCTGCTGGCCGCAGCCTCGATGATAACACTCCACGGGCAGACGCTCGACGAGTGCCGCCGTCTGGCGCGGGAGCACTATCCCGAAATCCGGCAATACGATCTGATCGCACTAACCGAGCAATACGACCTGTCGAATGCCGCTCGGGCGTGGATTCCACAGGTCACGCTCTCGGGGCAGGCATCGTGGCAGAGCGACACCCCGACTTTCCCGGGAGCTCTCGGCGAGATACTCGCTTCGCGGGGCCTGCAGATGGAGGGGATCCGTCGCGAGCAGTACTGCGCGGCGATCGACGTCTCGCAGACAATCTGGGACGGCGGCCACTCCCGGGCTACGAAAGAGCTGGCGCAGGCCGAGGCCGCAGAAGAGCGCCTGCGTACGGAAGTGGATCTCTACGCCCTGCAATCACGAGTCGACGACCTCTACTTCGGGATTCTCCTGCTGGACGAACGACTGACGCAGACCACGGTGCAGATCAGCCTGCTGGAGAGCAATCTCGCGCGCATGCGGAGCTGCGTTGCAAACGGCACAGCCACCAAGTCGGATGCCGACGCCATCGAGGCAGAGCTACTGACCGTCCGCCAGACACTGGAGCAGATTGAGGCATCCCGCGCCAGCTACTGCCGGATGCTGGAAATTTTCATCGGGCAGCCGCTTGCGGCGGAGGGGCTCGAGCGTCCGGACGAGCCTGCTCTCGGTGACGTGTCGCTGCGCCCCGAACTGGCGCTGTTCGAGGCCCGGGCCCAAAGAATCGACGTACGACGCAAAGTGCTCAACAGCGCATTGATGCCGCGTTTCAGCGCCTTCGCACAAGGTTACTACGGGTATCCGGGGCAGGACATGTTCCGAAGCATGATGTCGACGGACGGGACGCTGAATGCCCTGGTCGGAGTCCGCATGTCATGGAATATCGGGGCTTTCTACACCCGTCGCAACGATCTCGGAAAACTCCGCACGGCCCGGCAGCAAATTGACATCCAACGTGACATTTTCCATTTCAACACCCGTCTGCAGACGACCCGCGAGGAGGGAGAAATCGCCCGTCTGCGCAAGGCCGTGGCCTCTGACACCCGGATCGTCGAGCTGCGCCGCGCGGTGCGCGTAGCGGCCGAATCACAGCTGGAGAACGGCGTGATCGACACCACCGACCTGCTGCGCAAGATCACCGACGAAACCACAGCTGCACTCAACCGCAGCACCCATGAAATAGAACTTCTCCAGACGCTCTACCAACTGAAACACACGTTAAATCAATAAACCCATGAAACGAATTGTCTGTATAGCCGCAGCGGCACTTGCCATGTCGTGTGGCACGGAGGCGGAGTTCGATGCGCAGGGGAGCTTCGAGGCAACCGAGGTTGTCGTTTCGGCCGAGGCCGCGGGACGCATCCTGTGGTTCGACGCCGAAGAGGGAACGGCCGTCGAACCCGGCGCAAGGATCGGCCAGATCGACACCCTGCAGCTCGATCTGCAACGGCGGCAACTCGAAGCACAGCAGGCGGCACTGCTCGCCAGTCGGCCCGACATCCGGGCGCAGGCCGCCGCCCTGCGCGAACAGATAGCCAAACAGGAACGGGAACTCACGCGGGTACAGAACCTGCTGCGGGACGGGGCCGCCACCACCAAACAGCGCGACGATATCGAGGCGCAGATCCGGATTCTGCAAAGCCAGCTGTCGGCAGCCCTCTCGTCGCTCGACAAGAGCACCGTCACGATCGACGGCAACGCCGCAGTCGTCGAGTCGCAGATCGCCGCGCTGGATGACCGAATCGCCCGGTGCCGCATCGCGTCGCCGATCGCGGGCATCGTGCTGGCGAAGTATGCCGAAGCGGGCGAACTGGCCGCCGTAGGCAAACCCCTGCTGAAGGTGGCCGATCTGGAACATCTCTACCTGCGGGCCTACTTCACCTCGGAGCAGCTCGCCGCAATCCGTGTCGGAGACGCGGTAACGGTGACGGCCGACTTCGGCGGCGATCAGCGCTACGACTACGAGGGGCGCATCACCTGGATCTCGCCCGAAAGTGAATTTACCCCCAAGACGATCCAGACGCGGGATTCGCGGGCCAATCTGGTCTATGCCGCGAAGATCGCCGTGCAGAACGACGGGCGGTTGAAGATCGGTCTTGCGGGCGAAGTACGACTGCACGATGGAAGCCATTGAGGTCGAAGGGTTGTCGAAGCGGTTCGGCACGGTACAAGCGCTCGATGCCGTGACCTTCTCCGTCCTCCGGGGCGAACTGTTCGGGCTGATCGGGCCCGACGGAGCCGGAAAGACCACGCTCTTCCGTCTGCTTACGACGCTGCTCACCCCCGACGGCGGCTGGGCCCGGGTCGGCGGCTGCGACATCGTGCGGGATTATCACGCGATCCGCTCGCGCGTGGGCTATATGCCGGGCCGGTTCTCGCTCTACGGCGATCTGACGGTCGAGGAGAATCTCCGCTTCTTCGCTGCGCTGTTCGGCGTCGAGGTCGAAGCCTCGTATGAACTCATCGCACCGGTCTACCGGCAGATCGAGCCCTTCCGCCGACGCCGGGCCGCGAAACTCTCGGGCGGCATGAAGCAGAAACTGGCCCTGTCGTGCGCCCTGATCCACCGGCCGGAGATCCTCTTTCTCGACGAACCCACGACGGGCGTCGATGCCGTCTCGCGCAGCGAATTCTGGGAGATGCTCGACGGCCTCAAGCAGCGGGGGATGACCATCCTCGTCTCGACACCCTACATGGACGAAGCCGCGCGCTGCGACCGGATCGCCCTCTGCAACGAGGGACGTCTGCTCGGTATCGACACGCCCGAGGCGCTGGTCCACCGCTTCGAGGGTCGTCTCTATGCCATCCGTGCCGACGCGATGTTCGCGCTGCTCGGCGCCGCCCGCCGCATCCAGGGGGTCGAGGCGTGCTATCCCTTCGGCGAGACGCACCATCTGGTTGCCGGATCGGATTTCGACATGCAGCACCTTATCCGGGAACTGGGTCCGATGCCCGGGCTGCACATCGAACCCGCCGAGGCTACGATCGAAGATGTATTTATCCAATGGATGAAACGATGAACGACACCGTCATATCGGTCCACGAACTGACCAAACGCTTCGGCGACTTCACAGCCGTCGACCGGATCTCGTTCGAGGTCTCACGTGGGGAAATCTTCGGATTCCTCGGGGCCAACGGCGCCGGGAAGACCACCGCCATGCGCATGCTGTGCGGGTTGAGCCGTCCGACCTCGGGCAGCGGCCGCGTCGCGGGATGCGACATCGTGCGCCAGGGCGAGCAGATCAAACGCCATATCGGCTACATGAGCCAGCGCTTCTCGCTTTACGACGACCTTACCGTGCGGGAGAACATCCGCCTCTTTGGCGGTATCTACGGACTCTCGCGCCGCGAAACCGGCATGCGGAGCGACGATTTGCTCCACCGGCTCGACTTCGTCTCGGAGGGCAATACGCCGGTCGGGGCACTGCCTCTGGGCTGGAAACAGAAGCTGGCCTTTGCCATCGCCACGCTCCACCGGCCCGAGGTGGTCTTTCTCGACGAGCCGACAGGTGGGGTGGATCCCCTCACGCGCCGCCAGTTCTGGGAGATGATCTACGAGGCGGCGGCCGGCGGCACAACCCTCTTCGTTACGACCCATTACATGGACGAGGCGGAGTACTGCTCGCGGGTCTCGATCATGGTCGACGGCCGCATCCGTGCGCTCGACACCCCCGCACGTCTGAAACAACAATTCGCCGCCCGGTCGATGGACGAGGTGTTCCGGCTGTTGGCCCGCGGCGCCCAACGAAGCGAATAGCCCATGAAAAGCAATTTCCCAGCCTTCGTACGCAAGGAGACGCTCCACATCCTGCGCGACCGGCGCACGATGCTCATCGTCCTGCTCATCCCGGTGGTGCTGATGGTGCTGTTCGGCTTTGCCATCTCGACCGAGGTGAACGAGGTGCGCATCGCTGTCGTCGCATCGGATCGGACCGACGGCGTGCGCGAGGCCGTCGAGCGGATCGCCCGCAACGACAGCTTTGCGTTTTGCGGCTACATCCCGCAGGAGCGCATCGAAGAGATGTTGCGCACGGGCCGTGTCGATGCCGTCGCGGTCTTTGCCCCGGACTACGACCGCCGCCGACAGCTGGCAATAGCCGGAACGCCGCAACCGCCCCTCGTCCAGTTGATCCTCGACGCCTCGAACGTCAACACGGCCGGCACGTCCGCCGCCTGGCTGCAGGGAGTGCTGCTCGGCGAAGCCTCGCCGCAGGCGCTCTTCGAGACCCGCATGCTGTTCAACCCCCGGATGAAGAGTGCCTTCAACTTCGTTCCGGGCATCATGGGGCTGATTTTCATCCTGGTCTGCGCCATGATGACCTCGGTCTCGATCGTGCGCGAAAAGGAGTCGGGAACGATGGAGGTGCTGCTCGTCTCCCCGGTGCGGCCGAGACGGATCATCCTGGCCAAGATGATTCCCTACTTCGCCGTCTCGTGTATCGTTCTGGTCCTGATTCTGCTGCTGGCCCGCTATCTGCTGGGCGTGCCGATGAGCGGCGGCGTGGCCGGTATCTTCGCCCTGTCACTGCTCTACCTGGTGCTCTCGCTGGCGCTGGGACTGTTGGTCTCGACCCTCGCCCGAACGCAGGTCGCCGCACTGCTCATCTCGGCAATGGTCATGCTGCTGCCCATCCTGATGCTCTCGGGAATGATCTTCCCGATCGAGAATCTGCCGCGTTTTTTCCAATGGGTATCGGCCGTCGTGCCGGCCCGCTGGTATATCGACGCCATGCGGCGGATGATGATCCAAGGCGCCTCGATGGCCGACGTATGGATGGACGGCGCCGTGCTGCTCGCGATGACCGGGCTGCTGCTCGGCGTATCGTTCCGCAAGTTCAACGACAAACTCGAATAACCCGATGAGAGCCTTTTTCGTTCTGTTGCAGAAGGAGTTCCTGCAAATCCGGCGCAATTCGTTTCTGCCGCGTCTGATCGTTGTATTCCCCATTATGGTGATGCTCATCCTGCCGATGGTGATGACGATGGACGTCCGTCACGTCCGGGTCGCTGTCGTAGACATGGACCGCTCGACGATATCGCGGCGACTGATTTCGCATCTCGGGGCAACGTCGTATTTCACGCCGGCAGGCATTACCTCGCAGTATGACGAGGCGCTGCAACAGTTGGAGCGTGGCGACGCGGACGTCATCCTGCAGATTCCCCGTGAGTTTGAGCGCGATTGGATGGACGGATCTCCGAAAAAGATTCAGATTACGGCCAACGGGATCAATGCCACCAAGGGTTCGCTCGCCATGCAGTATCTGATACAGTCCGTGGCCCGCACGCTGGGCGAAATCCGCTCCGAACAGAACCCGGCACCGATTCCGGAACTGATCACGGTTCAGAACCGCTTCAACCCGACGCTCGACTATCGCCACTACATGATTCCGGCGCTGATGATCATGTTGTTCATCCTCATCTGCGGATTCCTGCCGGCGTTGAGCATCGTCGGCGAGAAGGAACGCGGCACGATCGAGCAGATTAACGTCACGCCCGTCGGCCGGTTGACCTTCACCCTCTCCAAACTGATTCCCTACTGGTTGATCGGGCTCTTTGTGCTGACGGTCGCCATGGCGGTGGCCCGGCTGGTCTACGGACTTGCACCTGCAGGCTCGGTCGGGGCAGTCTACCTGGGAGCGATGCTCTTCATCCTGACCGTCTCGGGATTCAGCCTGACCGTGGCGAACTTCTCGCAAACCATGCAGCAGACCATGTTCGTCATGTTCTTCTTCATCATGATCTTCATGCTGATGAGTGGACTGCTGACCCCGATCGCCTCCATGCCAGAGTGGGCACAACGGATTACGCTTGTGCTGCCACCCCGGTATTTCGTCGAGATTCTGCGTTCGGTCTATCTGAAGGGAACCACCATCATCGAATTGGGAACCTCCTATGCCGCACTCGGCCTTTTTGCCCTGCTGTTCAACGTTCTGGCCGCCGCAACCTACCAAAAGCGCCAATAGATACGGTTTCTCGCGTGCCACTCGATGGGCAATATCTGTTGAATGGTATCAGCCCGCACATTTCGCTATGATAATACATATACATAGCAAAGAGTGATCCTGGCATGGTATCTAGTTTACGACGTCAGGACTTTGCCGATGCGACGCATCTCGCGGCTGATGTTCGCCTCGGAGATCTTCGCATAGCGCCGTGTCATGTTCGTATTCGTATGGCCCAGAATCTTGGCGATGATGTCGATCGGCATCCCGTATTCAATCGCCAGCGTGGCAAACGTATGGCGCGCCAGGTGCGTGGTCAGATGCTTCTGAATCTGACAAATATCCGCTATCTCCTTCAGGTAGGCGTTCATCTTCGTATTCGACGGGACGGGCAGCAGCTTGCCCCGCTCCCGACAGTTGGCATCGTCGCGGTACTTCTCCAGCAGGGCCGCCGCCTGCGGGAGTACCGGAACACGGCTCATCACCGCAGTTTTCTCCCGCGGCTTATGGATCCACAGTTGCCCCTCCTTGTCCGTCGTGAGGTGTTCACGCCGCAGGTGGTCGACATCCGTGAAGACCAGTCCCGTCAGCGCGCAGAAGCAGAAGACGTCCCGAATCCGGTCCAGACGCTCGTTGGGCATCGGCCGCTTCAATAGCAGATCCAGTTCCGCCTTCGTCAGCGGCACCTTGACATTCGTCTTGTCGATCTTCATCTTGTAGTAGCGAAAAGGATTCTTCTCGATCCATTCGTTGCGGACCGCATAGAGCAGGAAGTTCTTCAAACAGCAGAGCAGATTGACCGCCCCGTTGTTGTGGCAGTTGTAGGCCGTCTGCATGTAGGTGTTCAATCCATCAACGTAAGCATAGTCGACCGTCTCCAGCGGAAGATCCTCCTTGTGGTAGGTATCCCGGATATATTCGCTCATGTAGCGCAGCAGGCGGTGGTACTTGTTGGCCGTGAGTTGTGTGATGCGGGTGCCGACCTCCTGCTGGCGTTTCTCGCAGTATTTGCCGAACTCCGCCAGCACCATCCGGCTCGAAGAGGCGGAGCCCAGCAGTTGTTTGACGGCAAAGCAGGTCGGCGTCTTGTTCTCCTGGATCAGGCGGTCGTAGGCGGCAAGGATCGAGGCCCGGTAGCTGGCTACGATGCGGTTGATCTGCTGATCGACCTCATCCTTGTAGAGCGAGCGTTCGAGGCGCTGGTTCCAGCGTTCCGGTTCGATCTGGCACTGTGTATAGATTTCAGTCGACTGGCCGGTCGTGGTGATGCGGGCATAGATCGGGGCCTTGCCCTTTTTCGTGACTTTGGTCTTCTTGCAGAAGAAGACAACGCTGAAGGTGGTTCGTGGCAACATGGCTGCTTGGTTTTTGAGTAAATTAAACGTCTTCAGCACCGGAATGTTGCAGAGTAAAATGATGCAAATCAGCGAAATATAGCTAAATCGTGACCTATTTTCGGTCCGAGCAAAATAGGTCACGATTAAGGCCTGAAATACTTGCTGCCTTTTGCTTCAACAGGAGTGGGAGAATACAAGAAAAAGCCTCGTATATCGCTGATATACAAAGCTTTTTGCTTTCTATCGAGGTTTCTTTCTGGCCCCTCTGGAGCGGAAAACGGGACTCGGACCCGCGACCTCAACCTTGGCAAGGTTGCGCTCTACCAACTGAGCTATTTCCGCATGACGTCTCCGAAACCTGCGCTTCGGGACTGCAAATATAGAATGAAAATTCGTTCCTGCAAAATTTTCGATGAAAATAATACGTTTTCCGAACAGAAAAGTTTCATCCGACCTCCCAAACCGAAAAAAAGGCCGGCCGACACAATAAGCCGACACAATAGGCCGACACAAAAGACCGACACAAAAGGTCGACCGGAACAAAAACGGCACTCCGGAAAAACCGGAGTGCCGTTTGTTTGCGGAATCGCGCCCTTCGCGGCCGCGTCCTTCCCGCCATCGGGGCAAAGCCCTCCCGGGCGGAAGCTGTCGCGCGCCGCTGCGGTCCGGCGACCCGATCAGCGCACCTTGAAATCCTCGTCGGCGCGGACCGGGATGGGCAGCGAAGCGTAGTAACCGCTTTCGAGCTTGTCGCGCACCGACTTGAAGGCCTCGAGCGTGAAGTTGACGTCCTCGAGCGTGTGGGCCGCCGTCGGGATGACGCGCAGGATGATCTCGCCCTTCGGGATCACCGGGTAAACGACGATCGAGCAGAAGACGCCGTGGTTCTCGCGCAGGTCGACGATCAGGTTCGTGGCCTCGGGAATACCGCCCTTCATGAAGACGGGGGTCACGGGCGAGTTCGTCACGCCGATGTTGAAACCGTTCTCACGCAGGCCGCTCTGGAGTGCACGCACGATCACCCAGAGTTTCTGCTGGTATTCGGGGTGGTTGCGGATCAGCTCCAGACGCTTCATGGCGCCGATCACCATCGGCATCGGCAGCGACTTGGCGTAGAGCTGCGAACGCATGTTGTAGCGCAGCAGGTTGATGAGCCAGCGGGGGCCGCTCACGAAAGCGCCGATACCGGCCATCGACTTGGCGAAGGTGTTGAAGAGCACGTCCACGCCGTCGACCACACCGAAGTGCGACGCCGTACCGCGGCCGCCCTCACCCATCGTACCGAAGCCGTGGGCATCGTCAACCAGCAGGCGGAAGTTGAAGTCCTTCTTCATGGCCACGATCTCGTCGAGCTTGCCCAGGTCGCCCTTCATGCCGAAGACGCCCTCGGTGATGACCAGCACGCCGCCGTGCTGCTCCTCGGCCAGCGTCGTGGCGTGCTGCAGCTGCAGGCGCAGCGACTCCATGTCGTTGTGGCCGTAGACGAAGCGCTTGCCCTTGTGCAGGCGCAGGCCGTCGATGATGCAGGCATGGGCCTCGGCATCGTAGACGACGACGTCACGCGGCGTGAGCAGGCAGTCGATGATCGAGATCATGCCCTGGTAGCCGAAGTTGAGCAGGAAGGCATCCTCCTTGCCGACGAAGGCGGCCAGCTCGCGCTCGAGCTGCTCGTGGTATTTGGTCTGACCGCTCATCATGCGGGCGCCCATCGGGGCGGCCATGCCGAACTTGGCGGCACCCTCGGCATCGGCCTTGCGGACCTCGGGGTGGTTGGCCAGGCCGAGGTAGTTGTTCAGACTCCAGTTGAGCATCATCTTGCCCCGGAAAAGCATGTGGGGGCCGATCTCGCCCTCGAGTTTCGGGAAGGCGAAATAGCCGTGGGCATACGACATGTACTGACCGATCGGTCCGCCCGCATTTTTCTCGAGGCGTTCAAAAATATCAACCATTTCTTATCGAGTTTTATGAGTTTGTGTTTTCCGTATTCCGTTTCGGACGCGCAAAAGTATAAATAATGTGGATTAATTGGTCAAAATTAGCCGTTTTTTATTCCGTGCGGATACGCATTTATACCTATTTTTGCCTCTTGCGCCCGACGCAAGGAGCACAAACTCACCGCCGTCGGCGGTCGACGGCATCGACGATGACCGCCACGGCGCCGTCGCCCGTGACATTGGTCGCCGTGCCGAAGCTGTCCATGGCGATGTAGGTGGCAATCATCAGCCCGAGGAGCGCCTCGTCGAAGCCCAGCATGCTCTCGAGCAGCCCCAGCGCCGCCATGATCGCCCCGCCCGGCACGCCCGGCGCCGCCACCATCGTCACGGCCAGCAGCAGGATGAACCCCGCGAAGGTCGCCGCCGGAATCTCCAGCCCGGCCAGCATCGCCACGGCCAGCGCACAGGCCGTGATCTTCATCATCGAACCCGAGAGGTGGATCGTCGCGCAGAGCGGCACGACGAACGACGCCAGCTCGGGCCGCACGCCGAGGCGCACGGTCCGTTCGAGCGTCACGGGGATCGTCGCGGCCGACGACTGCGTGCCGAGGGCTGTGACGTAGGCCGCGAGCATCGTGCGCAGCATCTTCAGAGGGTTGCGGCGCGCGGTGAGCCCCGCCACCGAGAACTGCAGGAGCAGCAGCACGACCGTCAGCGCGAAGATCACGACGATGAGCTTCACGAAGACCCCCAGCACGCCCGCCACCTGTCCCGAGCGGGTCATCTGCAGGAAGATGCCGAAGATGTAAAGCGGCAGCAGCGGGATGATGACCCCCGCGATCGTGCGGTCGACAATCAGCTTGAAGTCGTCCATCACCCCCTTCAGGCGCTCGCTGCGCGTATAGGCCATGCCGAGCCCCAGCACAAAGGCGAGGATCAGCGCCGACATGACCCCCATGACGGGAGGCATGTCGACCGTGAAGAAGGGGGCCAGATCGACGGCGTCCGCCTCGGGCAGCACGGCCGGGGAGCCGGCCAGCAGCCGCGGGAAGAGGGCCCGTCCGACGGCATAGGTGCCGAATCCCGAGACGAGTGTGAAGAGATAGGCCAGCGCCGCCGTGAGAGCCAGCAGCCGCCCGGCGCTGCGCCCCAGGTCGGCGATGCCCGGCGCCACGAGCCCGAGGATCAGCAGCGGAATGACGAAGCCCAGCAGCTGGCCGAACAGGGCGTTGAAGGTCGTGAAGATACGCACGGCCCAATCGGGCAGCAGGAAGCCGAAGGCGACGCCCGCGGCGATGGCCGCCACGACGCGCGGCAGCAGTCCGAATCGCAGTTTCATAGGCGAAGTTTTTGTAAAGGTAGCGATAATTCTTAAATTTGCCGTATGACATCCCTCTACCACGACATCATTTTCGGCCCGGTCCATTCGCGTCGGCTGGGTCTCTCGCTGGGCGTCAACCTGCTGCCCACCGAGTCGAAGCTCTGCTCGTTCGACTGCATCTACTGCGAGTGCGGCTGGAACGCCGAGCATCCGGGTGCACGCCGCTTCAACGACCGCGCGGACGTCGCACGCCTGCTGGACGAGACGCTGCGGCGCATGGTCGCCGCCGGCACGCCGCCCGACGTCATCACCTTCGCCGGGAACGGCGAGCCGACGCTCCACCCCGCCTTCGGCGAGATCATCGGCGACGTGCTGGCGCTGCGCGACGCCCTCTGCCCGACGGCGAAGGTCTCGGTGCTCTCGAACGCCACGCAGATCCACCGCGCGGAGGTCCGCGAGGCGCTGCTGCGCGTGGACAATCCGATCCTGAAGCTCGACTCGGCGTTCGACGCCACCGTGCGGCGCATCAACAACCCGCAGAGCGCCGCCTACAGCGTGCGCGCCACGGTCGAGGCGATGAAACGCTTCGAGGGACGGATGATCCTCCAGACGATGTTCCTGCGCGGCACGTGCGACGGTGCCCCGGTCGACAACACCACCGAAGAGGAGGTCGCGGCGTGGCTGCGCCTCGTCGACGAAATCCGCCCGCGGCAGGTGATGGTCTACTCGCTCGACCGCGACACCCCCTGCCCCACCCTCGAGAAGGTTCCGCGCGAGGAGCTGCTCCGCATCGCCGCCCGCGTCGAGGCGCTCGGCATCCCCTGTTCGGTCGCCTGACGCCATGCAGCTGCTCATCTCCTGTGCCAAGACCATGGCGGAGGCTCCCGCCGTCACGCCGCCCCGTACCACGCGGCCCCGCTTCGCGACCGAGGCCGACCGGCTGGCTTCGCACCTGGCGGCGCTCCCGGCCGACGAGCTCGGGCGCCTGCTGCGTGTGAACGCGGGACTGGCCGCCGAGAACCGCCGCCGCTACCTCCGTTTCCACGACGCACCGGCCCATGCGGCCCTCACGGCCTACACGGGCGTCGTCTTCCGGCACATCGCACCGGAGCGTTTCACGCCGGAGGATTTTGAATACGCCCAGCAGCACCTCCACATCACCTCGTTCCTCTACGGGCTGCTGCGTCCGCTGGACGCCATCCGCAGCTACCGCCTCGAGGGCGACGTCGTCCTGCCGGGCGAGGAGTGCAGCGCCTTCGACTTCTGGCGCGCACGGCTGACCGACGGGCTGCTCGACGCCATCCGCGCGGACGACGGGGTGCTCGTCAACCTGGCCAGCAGCGAGATGAAGCGGCTCTTCGACTGGAAGCGCATCTGCCGCGAGGTCCGCGTCATCGAACCCCGGTTCCAGCTCGACGAGGGCGGACGCCTGCGCACGGCGGTCGTCTACACGAAGATGTGCCGCGGGGAGATGACCCGGCAGCTGCTGTGCGGACGGGTCACCGATCCCGAAGCGCTCCGGGACTTCACCTGGGAGGGATTCCGCTTCGACGAGGCGCGCAGCACGCCGAACAGCCCCCTCTTCACGATGTGACGCCGGAGCATCCGGACAGACGCAGCGAAAGGGCCTCGGCAGGAGACCTCAAAAAATCACACGAAAGGACGCGCCGCGAAAAGGCGGAGTGAAAAAGCGCCCTCGAAAGGCGGCACGAAACGACAGGCCGGAAAAAGGAGGCAAAAAAGTCGGCACGAACACGAAAGGGGCCCGGCAGGGAACAGCCGTCACAGAAGGGCGTCGCAGAAGGACACCACAGAAGAGCGCGCAAAAGGGCGCCGCGGCGTTACTCCTCCGACTGATCGACCACGAGCAGCCGGTCGGTGTCGTAACCGCGTGCGCGGGCCAGCTGCACGATGTGGTGATAGGTCTCCGGCGGCAGTTCGGGCGTGCGCGACAGGATCCACAGATACTTCGCCGAACGGCCGCCGACCAGTGCCCACTCGTACTCCTCGCCGAGCTCCAGCACGTTGTACTGCGAATAGAAAATCCAGAAGAACGAGACCCGCAGCCGTCCCGGCACCTTCGTCAGCCTCGCCTTGCCCTCGGCCACGCGGCGCTTGCCCGTGCGGACCTCGCGGCCGCTGTTGCGGACCAGGATCAGGCCGTCCGGCCGGCGCTCGTAGGTGGCCTGCACGTGGTCGAGTCCCCGTTCAAAGCGGAAATCGAAGCGTGCGATTTCGTACCATGTACCCAGATAACGGTTCAGATCGAACGTGCGCACGGGGGTGCGGTTCACCTCCCGGCCCGCACGGCAGTAACCCACCGCAAGGGCCAGCACGACGACCAGCAGCAGCATGTAAACGATTTTCATCTCCCGAAAGATTGGTTTCGTCCGGAGATTCAGCAGAATCCGTGCCGAAACCGCGCCGGCACGCTATTTTACGCCGGCCAGATCGAGCAGCGCCGCGAGAATCCCCTCCTCGTCGTAGCCGCACAGGGCATGCAGCTGTGCGGGGGTGCCGTGTTCGACCCACCGGTCGCCGACACCGAGTCGCCGCACGGCGACCTCGTACCCTGCCGCATTGAAGAAGGCCGTGACGGCCTCGCCCACACCGCCCCGCAGCGCACCGTCCTCGACGGTCACCACGCGGCGGAAGCGGCTGCCGACTTCGCGGAGCAGCTCCTCGTCGAGCGGCCGGACGAAGCGCAGGTCGTAGTGGGCGACGCTCACACCCCGCTCCGCGGCCCGCACGGCCGCACGGGCCGCATCGTTGCCCGCCGTGCCGATCGTCACGAGCGCCACGTCGCTGCCGTCGCGCAGTTTGCGACCGCGGCCCACGGGCAGCGTCTCGAAGGGCTCGCCGCGCCAGGCGACCCCTTCGCCCGCACCGCGCGGGTAGCGGATCATGAAGGAATGGCCGCTGTGCAGCGCCGTATACATCATGTTGCGCAGCTCCCGCTCGTTCATCGGAGCCCCGAAGATCAGCCCCGGCACGGGGGCGAAGGCCACCATGTCGAAGACCCCGTGGTGCGTCACGCCGTCCTCGCCGACCAGGCCGCCGCGGTCGAGGCACATCACCACCGGGAGGTCCTGGATCGCCACGTCGTGGATCACGTTGTCGTAGGCCCGCTGCATGAAGGTCGAATAGATGTTGCAGAAGGGGACCAGCCCCGCGGCGGCCAGCCCCGCCGAGAAGGTCACGGCATGCCCTTCGGCGATGCCCACGTCGAAGCTCCGTTCGGGCATCGCCTGCATGAGCAGATTCATCGAACAGCCCGACGGCATGGCGGGCGTGACGCCCACAACGCGGGGGTCGGCCTGCGCCAGCTCGACAAGTGTCTCGCCGAAGACATCCTGGTAGCGCGCCGCGCCGCTCTTCGCCGCGAGGCGCTCGCCCGTATCGGGATTGAAGCGCCCGGGAGCGTGCCAGACGGGCTGGTCGTGCTCGGCCGGCAGGTAGCCCTTGCCCTTGACCGTCAGCACGTGCAGCAGCTTCGGACCCTCGATGTCGCGCAGTTCGCGCAGCGTGCGCACCAGCTCCGTGAGGTTGTGGCCGTCGACGGGACCGAAGTAGCGGAAGTTGAGGCTCTCGAAGAAGTTCGAGTTGCTCAGCAGCCCCTGCTTGACGGCGTTGCCCGCCTTCTGGCAGAGCCGCAGCAGCCGCGGCGTATGCGACAGAATGCCCCAGAGCCGCTGCTTGAAGCGGTTGTAGTGAACCGAAGTCGATATCTTGAGCAGGTAGTTCTTCAGCGCACCGGTGGCCTGGTCGATGGCCATGTGGTTGTCGTTGAGGATCACCAGCAGGTTCGTGCGCTTGCTCGCCCCGGCGTTGTTGAGCCCCTCGAACGCGAGGCCTCCGGTCATCGAGCCGTCGCCGATCACGGCCACGACCTGCCGCATCTCGCCCCGCAGCTCGGCCGCCTTGGCCATGCCGAAGGCCGCGGAGATCGACACCGAGGCGTGGCCGCCGCCGAAGGCGTCGTACTCGCTCTCGGCCATACGCGGGAAGCCGCTGATGCCGCCCAGCTGCCGCTTCGTGCAGAACGCTTCGCGGCGTCCGGTGATGATCTTGTGGGCATAGGTCTGGTGCCCGACATCCCAGACGATCTTGTCATCGGGCGTGTTGAAGACATAGTGCAGCGCCGCGGCGAGCTCCACGGCCCCGAGGCTCGAAGCCAGGTGCCCGGGATTGACCGAACACTGCTCGATGATGTAGTGCCGCAGTTCGTCGCAATAGGCGCGCAACTCCTCCGGCGAGAGTCTTTTCAGATCCCGCGGCGAGTCGACCTTGTCCAGAAGTTTGTAATAGCCCGATGTCATGGCAAGACAAAGATAATACAAAATATGAATTTTTCGGGAAATTTTTCTATCTTCGCAATACGATAGAACCCCCACAACCATGAAATACAAACGGATACTCCTGAAATTGAGCGGTGAATCGCTCCAGGGCACACAGAAATACGGACTTTCGCCCGAAGTCCTCCAATCCTACGCCGAGCAGATCAAGGCGGCCGCCGCGACGGGCGTGCAGATCGGCATCGTCATCGGCGGCGGCAACATCTTCCGCGGCCTCTC
>ERZ825670.1799-NODE-1799-length-22183-cov-5.883948_pt1 | contig 22183 bp, 20 predicted proteins | sample MGYA00519929_ERZ825670 | MGnify/ENA primary metagenome ERZ825670 (study PRJEB31778, sample SAMEA3449207) | human gut metagenome | biome: human gut; feature: human-associated habitat; material: faeces | place: United Kingdom | collected 2010/2012 ...
TTGTGGGTGTGGCTGGCGACAAAGCTCAATCAATCTATGACTTTCTCGGTGCTACGGTGCAGCAATTCGACAATTTTACTGTGCCCGGGATGCAGGAATATGAAATACGAGGGAATAAGCGTAGTACGAAGCAGATAATAGATTTACTGAATATTGTCAGGACTGATTTTTCGCAAGACTGGCTGAATGGATCGGAAAGAATGATACCAGAATTGCTTGTCGGCGATATGCTTAACTGTTATCAACAGAGCATAGAAAAGTGTGGAACTGACGAAATACAATCGCTGGCCTTTCAAAACATACTCGCCAATTCCATGCGTAAAAAGAACGGGGCGCGGGAGGTGGAGAATATATTAGAGATGGATTTTGACAGCAATGCAGGGCGTCAGATGGTGATAAAGGCGTTGATAAAAGCTGTGGAATATACGAGAATGAATGATCTACGAAATGCTTGGCATCAGTTAGACATTATCGATCGCGATAGGTCAATAACCATTGTGCTTCTAAGACGCTTGCTGGATGGCTATAAGGACTATAAAGACGGAAGTCTGATGGATTTCTATAATTTTCTGGTGAATGATTTACATGTCAAAATGACTAAGATAATAGGCAAGACAATCAAGGATTTCTATGTGAATCATACATACGTCGATGCAGCCCTTGGGGTGAAGTATGGCGACTCAAATGACAAGCATAAGACTATCCATAAATCAAAAGGAGAGGAGTTTGATAATGTGTTTGTCATTTTGAAAGATGAAGATGACATAGAGTTCCTACTATCACCGGACTTGTATGGCAACAATGTGCATCGAGTATATTATGTAGCTGCCAGTCGTGCTATTAAACGATTGTTTATCAATGTCCCTACTCTGAGTGACGAAAACCGCATCAAGCTTGAAAGTAAACCTATTAATATCTATAAAGAATAAATCCAGAATGGGACGAGAATATTGTTAGGATATTCAGATTTAAATATCGTCTGTGGTGATATCTGCCACATCGTTTGTTATTTATATATTAGATGTCTCAACGATATAGCATTTATTCTTATTCATAATAATATATAATCAAATAGCTATATAAAAGACATACAACAATAATTATGAACAGTCCAATAGCTTAATAAAACTGGTGGACAAGATTTTGTCCCTCGCTTGGCTTTTCGGGGACAAACGGGGGACAAAACTCAGGAAAACATCTGCAAATGCACGGAAAATGCGGTAAACAAAAGAAAGGAAGAGAAAATGCCCTAACCTAATTATAGCCAATAATTTGTAGTGTATTTTTATATAATACATTGATAATTAGATAATTACATCTATTTCTCGATGCAGTATGTGTACATCGTTGATTATCAATAATATAGCGCTCTAAAAGGTACAACCAACAGGTTGGCAAGTATCAGAGAATGTGTAAGTTAGTGATTTTAAGCACCATTCTCGACTTGTACCTCCATTTTGGAAAGTAAAAGTAAGTGTAATTTCTTGAATATCAAAATGTGCGGTACAAAAACTTGTGAAAAATGGCGTTTTTTGATGAGGAAAGGTACAAAAATAGCTCTGAACCCGAGTGGGACATTATGATTGTTTTGCGAAGTACTCAGCCTTCAACCAATAGGCATAAATCGGATCCTGAAACGAGATTTCAACGGCCATAAGAGCCTTGAGATAGTTCAGTTGTGTGTGGTCAGTGTCTCGGTGATTATACAAACAACAGACTTATGTGACAGCGGTCGCTATTTTTAAGATTGCCTAAGTAGCAATATATTGTTTGTTATCTATAAAATATCAGCCTTATGAATAATATAATAGCATTTAATATCTCCAACGCCCAATAATGTAACCAAAGCAGATTTCAATAGGAATAAATTCAAAAAATTATCTCTGTAACATATCATAAAATAAAGTAAAACTGCTATATTTGCATATTATATGATATGTTGAGCTATGACAAAAAGTACAATGGGTACCAAGTTGCCAAGAAAATTGGAGCAGAAGATGCTGATAGTAGGTGAGCAGATCAGGTTAGCCAGACTACGCAGGAATCTCAGCATTGCCCAAGTCGCCGAACGTGCCACATGTTCACCTCTGACGGTTTCACGCATAGAGAAAGGTGTACCAACGGTGGCAATAGGCATTTATCTTAGGGTACTTTATGCGCTTCAGTTAGATGATGATATTCTTCTGCTCGCAAAAGAAGATGCAATGGGAAAAGCATTACAGGATTTAAGTCTTAAACAAAGGGTAAGGGCATCAAAAAAAGAATAAGGTATGAAAAGACTCTATGTGTTTGCTGATTTTGATTGGTTGAAAGAACCACGACTAATTGGAGAGCTGAGTTACGAATCCCTTCGTGGCTCTGACAGCTATGGATTTTGCTATAATGATGAATGGCTCAAGGACTATGGAGGTTTGTTTCTTAGTGATGACTTGAACAACTATCCCGGTCAGCAATACACGGCTCCCGGCAAGGATATTTTCGGATGTTTTTCTGATGCCCTTCCAGACAGATGGGGGCGTACATTGATAAATCGTCGAGAACAGATTCTAGCAAAGGAAGAGAATCGTCCGGTGCGTCGGCTTTCTTCATTCGACTATCTTATCGGAATTGAGGACTTTTCTCGCATGGGGGCTTTTCGATTTAGGGAGTCTATAGGTGGAGATTATATCAATGTAAGCGAAATCCTGCGCATACCACCACTGACAGATATTCGTGAGTTGATTGCAGCTAGTTCCGAAATAGAGAAAAGTGAAGATGAGAACAGGTTGCCTGAAATGCGCTGGATTGCTCAACTGGTACAACCTGGTTCATCCCTTGGCGGAGCGCGTCCAAAGGCAAGCGTAATTGATGAGAACAAGATCCTGCATATAGCAAAGTTTCCGTCCAGAAAAGATGATTATGATGTTGGACTTTGGGAACATTTCTCACATCTGTTGGCAAAGAAGGCTGGTGTCAATGCTGCGGATACAAGAGTAATCTCCACTAGCAACAAATACCATACTTTGCTTTCCCGAAGATTTGACAGAAGGAAAGACAGTAAACGCATACATTTTGCTTCAGCCATGACTCTTTTGGGCTTGAATGATGGTGACAATGCTAATACCGGCCATGGCTATCTGGATATTGTCGATTTCATACTTCAGAATTGTACTAACGTGGAGGATAATCTGCAAGAATTGTATCGCCGTGTAGCATTTAATATCTGCATAGGCAATAGTGATGACCATTTCCGCAATCATGGTTTTCTTTTGACTGCCAAAGGGTGGACTTTATCTCCAGCTTATGATATGAACCCTACTCTGAATGGGTATCAAAGCCTGTTGATCAACAGCTCTACCAATAAATCTGATTTGAATGAATTGCTGAATTCTTGTGAGGAATATATGCTCCAGAAACAGTCGGCTCAGCAAATCATTAGTGAAGTACTGAATGCTGTCAAGGAATGGCGATCATTGGCTACGCGACTAGGTATTGCGACAAGTGAACAGGAGCGGTTTGCTTCTGTCTTTGAGAGGCAAATAATAGAAGATATGTTATGAAAGTGGACAAAGAATTCAAGAAATATAATTAATTGATACTTCAACAGTATATCTACGATAAACAGTGTCCTATCCTTTATTTGAAGTCTTTAGCTTTAAATATACCTTATAAGTTTTAAAAACCAAATACATCAATAAAGACCATAATAAGAAATAAATATGAGACTAAAAGATCAACAAATAATAAAACAAATTATAGAAAAGATACGATGTACCAATGATAGCCTTACAGTAACAACTTCTCAGGTACAAGAGGCTGTAAACCTCTGCAATTTTCCTCAGTGGCTAAAAACCATTTTACTTTGGATAGCAGCAATTACATTAAGAAAAAGAGGGATGTTTTCTTTCTTAAAAGCCTATATCGTAATATGTAGTACTTATATTATAACTAGACCAAGTATTTGGGAAGCAGTTATTAATTCTTTTTTTACTTCCAATGTTAAAGTAAGGAATATCTTATTGACTATTGTTCAAATCTTTGATGGAGCAGTAGATAAGATGATATTTGGAACACTTACAGTAGTAGTAATTATTGTAGTAACTTACCATTTTATTATTAAATATCAAGAGAATAAAGTGCATAATGAACTTAAAACTCTTATAGATGAAATAACATTTAAACCCGAAAAAAAATGGTTTGATAAAAAATGTAACATTGCCATATCGACATTAGGTAATAGATATTCAAGTGAAATAAATTATAAGAATCCACATCTATCAACAGTATACAAAGCATTAGTAACGCCTGATAAATGGATTCTTAGTTTCCGGAAAAGTCTACAAACTTTTATAAAGGAAAGTAAACATTTATATGATAAATTACCATCACCAATAAAAGAACAGAACGTATGCATACATAATAATATAAGTTATATTATAGATATTTATAATAATAAACAATATATAGTATTATCAAAGATAGAAGGAGAAAGACTATCAGATATACTAATCAAGAATGATAATTTAAGAAAGGAATTATTATATAAATATGGTCAAGAATTAGCAACAATTCATAGAATTCCAATTAGTAATCAGAAGATAGCTAAACAGAGAACAATAAATAGTTACCCGAATAAAACAATGTATACAACATTATCAAAAGAAAACAATATAAAAGAATATATAAAGTTTCTTGAAGATAATGACTTTAAAAAAGAATTAACGACATTTATTCATGGGGATTTTCACTACGCAAATGTTTTATGGTTAAATAATGATATTAATGGTGTAATAGATTGGGAGTATAGTGGCATAGGACTACGAGAGCAAGATATAGCATGGGCTTGCACTCTAAGACCAGGACAAAAGTTTATGGATACCATGGAGGATATCCAAACATTTCTAAAGGGTTATTCTGAAAAAGAAAAGTTTGATATAGAAAAATTAAGGTGGTGCTTAATTAATAGTTATTGTCATTTTTATTTGATGAATGAGAATAATGAAGATTATAAAAATAAGCTACTAATTTTATTAAGAAATTGTATGGAAGAAAAAATATAAGGAGGAAAAATATGGAAAGAATATATAATAAATTAGTTAGAGATAATATTCCTAATATAATAAAGGAAAAAGGTGAAGAACCTATTACTAGAATATTATCAGATGAAGAGTATAAGAAAGAATTAGAAAAGAAATTAAATGAAGAATATCAAGAAGTACTAGAGGCAAATGGTAGTGAAAGAGTAGAAGAATTGGCGGATATGCTTGAAGTAATAAAAGCACTAGGAGAATTAGAACATACCACTCTAGAAGAAATAATAAATATAGCCAATACTAAAAGTATTAAAAGAGGAGCATTTAAAGATAAAATATTCCTAGAGAAAGTAATAGATAATAAATAAGAAAGTAGTACCATAAAAAATAGGTACTATTTTTTACATAAAACTAGAACTATTTTTACATAAAACTAAAACATAATTGACAAAAATATTACCAAATAGTATAATATCGGCAAAGAGGGAAAATATGGAGAATAACCAAATTAGTTTAAATATCTATGATTATATAGTTAGTAAAAACCATGATGCAAAAGATAGAATTGCAATAGATTATTTAGGAAGAAAATATACATTTAAGGAACTTTTAGACAATATGAATATAGTTATGCAATCATTAAGTGAATATGGAATAAAAAAAGGAGATAGCATAATGGCTCTTACCCTTGCCACACCAGAGTTCATATTTTTAATGTATGGAGCGGCAAAAATGGGAATAACATTAAATATATTAAATCCATTCAATGATGAAAACTATGATAGTATTATTGCAAGGTTGAATCCAAAATTATTATTTTGTTATGATAGATTTTATACTAAAATACTTGGAAAAATTGATAATAAAAAAATAGTAATAACATCACCATTTGATTCTCTTCCATTAGCAATGAAATTAACAGGTAAAATTCAAAAACTAAGTACTAATAAAGAATGTATTACATATAGTGAATTTATATCTAAAGGCAAAAAAAGGGCAAAAAAGATAGAGGAAGATACTGCCGATATTTCAAATAAAAAAATAATTGAAATAGGAACAGGTGGCTCAACAGGTATTCCAAAGCAAGTTGGAATAAGTAATGAAATGTTAAATAATGTAGTTTATCAGCATGAAATTATGAATAAATACAGTGTTTTTGATGTTAGTTTTAATGACAATGAGACATTCCTAGATATTATACCCCCACATTTAGCATATGGTATTTGTGATATACATTTAGCTTTATCATTAAAATTAAAATTATGCCTAGAACCAAATCCAGAGCCAAAGTTATTCGTAAAACAATTAAAAAAGTATAGACCAAATCATGTACTTGCAGGACCTGTACATTGGAAACAATTAATTGCTTATGATAAAAAAATAGACCTATCATATATAAAGAGTGCTGTGGCGGGTGGAGAGCATTTAGAATGCAACGATGAAATAAAAACGAATCAAAAACTAAAAGAAAGTGGTTCAAAGGTAACTGTTAGAGAAGGCGTAGGACTTACTGAGATATGCGGTGTAGGAACATATAATTCAACTGGTGATTTATTTACAGTAGGTAGACCACTTCCTGAATACCAAGTTGGAATATTTAAGGTTGATATAAATAAAGAATATAATGATAATACACACACTGCAGACGAGTTATGTAGAGTGTATTACCAAAAGGATAAAAATGGTGAATTAAAAATAGTATCCACTGGTATGAATAATAGTTTTACAACTGGTGAAATATGTTATCAATTACCAATAAAAATTTTAGGGTATGTAGGAGAAGAACATAAAGAAGAAAACGATTTATTAATTAGACTTCATGATGATGGAAAATATTGGATACATACTGGCGATATTGGGTATATAAGAGAAGACAGAAACCTTGTGATAACAGATAGAATTAAAAGAATATTTAATAGATATGGTTGGAAAGTATATCCAAATCATATAACTAAAATTGTTACTGATAGTGGCCTTGTAAAAGAATGCGTTGTAGTAAAAAGAGAAAGTCTAGTAAAGGGAGAGAGTTATGTACCAATTTTATATGCAGTATTAAAAGAAAACACAACAGAAAATAGGCAAAAACTATTAGAATGGTGTAACAAAAAAATTATAGGAAACTCAAGCCTATATGATATAATTTTTGTAGATGAGCTACCAAAAACAGGTGCAGGTAAAATAGATTTTACTAGAGTAGAGAATTATGATAAGAATCACAATGAACCGGTAGTTCAAGATAATAATGAAAAAAATAAATGCAAAAAAATAAAAATTGGTAAAAAGTAAGACATAATTGCTAAAAATGTGTACTTACTTTTTATTATGTGCTATAATTTACAATAGAGGTGAACATATGAAAAGTACAATATTCTTTTCAATATCAGCAATAATTTATATATTGCTATTACTAATAGTATTCTTTAGTAAAAAATATTATAAAACATTAGAAAATAAAATATACTCATTATTAATAATAACATCTTTTTTTGGCTTAGTTATAGAATTATTAGGAGTTTTTATTTTAAACAACACAAATGAAGTTTTATCATTTATTCAAATGAAATTGTACCAGATATATTTATTAACATGGATTGGACTATTTACTTTGTATACAATTGCAAGTACCAAAAGAAATAATAAAGAAAATGAAGTATCACCAATAGTAATTTTATTTTACATAATAAGTGTAATTATAATATTTATATTACCAACAAAGTTATATAACAATAACAATTCTGTATACACCTATGGTGCTAGTATAAATTATCTTTATTTTTATTCTTTAGGATGTATAATTATTATAGTATATAAATTATTATCTAACATAAGAAAGATGTTTTATAAGAAATATTTGCCAATGTCAATATTCCTTTTACTAGGAGTAATAACAATGATAATACAATCAAAAAATCCATCCCTATTATTAATGTCGTCAACAGAAGCATTTATAACATTTTTAATGTATTTTACTATAGAAAATCCTGATATTAAATTAATGGAAGAGTTAGAATACTCAAAGAGAGTTGCTGAAAAATCTAAAAGTGAAACTATCAACACTTTGAATAATATAAAAAATGAACTAGACGAACCATTAAATCAAATAGTAAATTTTAATGATAAAAAAATAATAACATCCACTAAAGAAGAATTAATTAAAGAAGTCAAAAATTTAAGAATATTCACCACAAGCTTTGCTGATAGAGTATTTAGTCTAATAGAATTAGGAAAAGTTAACAGCGGTGATTATATGCTGAATGAAGAAATGTATAATACCTATGGAATGATAAATGAATTAGAAAAAATGCTAAAAATAAGCAATGATAAAGTAAGATATAATTTTGATGTTAGCGATGATATTAATAAAGTATTATATGGTGATAAAAACAAAATAAAACAATTATTATTATATATAAATGACTATATTTTGGAAAGAACTAAAAGCAAAACGATGAATATTAAAGTATCCAATTTATCTGTTGGCAATTTATGCAGATTAAAGTTCAGTTATTTTATAGACTTATCATTTGAAAAGTATTTAATTAAAGATAAAAAAGAAATATATATAAAAGAAGAAAAAGATGACTTTGATTATAGAGTAATATTAAGTATGTTAAGATTATTAGAGGGAAAAATAAACATTAAAAAAGAAAATATCATAAGTATTACAATAACAATAGATCAAAAAATCAAAAGTGAATATGATGTAAATAATTATATTAGCTCTCAAGATAACTATGTTAATAATCAAATTAAGTACACAGGAAAAAAGATAATTATTTTTAATGATAGTTTTGAAGAAAACCAAAAAATTATTGAATTATTAAAGAAATACAATTTAGAAATAAGTTTATGTGATAATATAGAAAAATTAAATAAATTAATCACTGAAAATAATTACGATCTTGTTCTGGTAGATGATATGTTTTCTGAAAATAAAGTAATACCTAGAGAAGAAATGTTAAAACAATGTTCAACAAAAATAATTCAAAGAGTTAATGGTACAAGAATACCAGTAGTAATAATGGTAACAAAGAATAATAAATCATTAGAAAAAAAGTATCTTAAATATGGTTATGTGGATTACATAATTAAACCATTAATGGATAAAGATGTAAGTGTAATACTAAAAAAATATTTAAAGTAATAGATAAAAATTAAATAGTATGATAGAATACTATCAAGAGGTGAAGATAGTATGAAGTATATACTTATGAATAAAAATACTAAAGTCTTATCAGCGAATTATCAGCCTTCGCTAGGAGTATTTACTGATATCTATGATATTTATAATATAGATTTTGCTCCAGTAATATTAAAGAATGTTTATAATAAAGAAAAAGACTTAAAAGTAATACTATCTAATTGGTTTAAATGTAGAGGTATTCCATTATGGAGAGATGATTTAGCTCTATTACTAGCTAATTAAATATCTCTGCTCCAGCATAATTATTAGATAAAGCATTTGGTTTATCATTATTTGATCAGTATTGGATTAAACCATATGATTCAAAAATAGAATATAAAGATATTAATTTCTTTGAACATGATTTTAATGATGCTGAATTTACTGATGCTACCTTTTCTAATAGTACTGAGACAAATACTAAAATAAGTTTAATTTCACCAAATAATACAACAGATGGTAGATTAAAAAAGACTTGGATAATTGAAGATGGTAAAAGATATCCATTAAATGGTGGCTATAAAAATGAAGTATTAGCCTCAATGATTAGTAGTCGTTTAGGATTTAATCATGTTACCTATACATTAGAGGTAATTAAAGATAAAGTAGTATCAAAATGCGAATGCTTTATAAATGAGAACACTGAATTAATATCAGCATATCAAATACTATATAATAATTGTGATAAAGATGATGCATATGAAACATATATTAGTTTACTTGAAAAACATGAAATAAAAGATCCCAGAAGTTCTTTAGAAGATATGTTTATATTAGATTACATAATGTTAAATGAAGATAGACACCTTAATAATTTTGGCATTATTAGAGATTTTAAAACACTAAATTGGATTAGCATTGCACAAATATTTGATACAGGTGAATCTTTAAATATAATAGATTACAGCGATGAAGAAGTAATAATAAATGGTGATGGAAGATTCTTTTATAATATTAGTAATTTTGATAATATACTTGATAATATTAAAGATTTAAAAAAATATGATTTAAATAAATTAGATGGAATATGTGAAGAGTTTGATGAACTATTACATAAATATCAACATATTACTAAAATGACTGATAGAAGAATAAACAAAATATGTACTTTACTTTTTAGTAGAATAAATAAACTAAAAAAGAAGATAGAAACAAAATAATAAAAAAACACTTGTATTTACTTATAAAACTATGTTATAATATAGGTGTCTTGAGAAAGAGTGGCATAAAAATCCACTCTTTTATATATATTTGATGGAGGAAATATGCATATTGAAGATGAAATAAGAAACCTACTTGAAAAAGAAGTAGAAAGAAAAGATGTAAGAATAGATAGCATTAAACTAGAGAAAGAAGATAATAATCTATTCTTAAGAATAGTAATCGACAGTGATGAAATAATAGATGTTGATAAATGTGTAGAAGTAACAAATATTATTAATCCATTACTAGATGAAAAAGATTTAATTAAGGAGTCATACATTTTAGATGTATCCACTAAAGAGAAGGGAAGATAGAAATGAATAGTAAACAAATGAAAGAGTTTATGAAAGCTCTAGAGTCTATTGTGGAAGAAAAGAAAGTAGACAAAAATATAGTTATTGAATCTATGGAACAAGCAATGGCAGCAGCTTATAAAAAAGAAACAGGTATGCCTAATGTAACTGCTAAAGTAGATCCAGTAACTGGAGATATTAGATTATATTCTAATAGAACTGTAGTAGAAGAAGTAACTAATGAGGAAACAGAAATATCATTAGAGGATGCTCAAAAATTAGTAGAGGGTATCGAACTAGGCGAAGTAATTATAGGTAATGAACTTCAAATACCTACAAACTTTGGTAGAGTAGCCGCAGGTACAGCAAAGCAAATCGTTGTTCAAAGAATTAAAGAGGCAGAAAAGCAAAGTATTTCCGAAGAGTTCCAAGATAAAGAAGGAGAACTAATGGTTGGAACATTATCTCGTGAAGATCAAAATAATTACTTTGTTGATTTAGGAAGATGTAGTGGTATCTTACCAAAAGATCAAATAATACCAGGTGAAAAATTAGAGATGGGTTCTTCAGTAAAGGTTTATGTATCTAAATTAGAGATAGGACCTAAAGGACCATTTATAATGTTATCAAGAAGTCATTATGGTTTTGTTAAAAGATTATTAGAAATTGAAATACCAGAATTATCTGATGGTACAATTATGTTATACTCAGTAGCTAGAGATGCTGGAAGTAGAAGCAAGATAGCAGTTTATACTGAATATACAAATGTTGATCCAATAGGAGCGGTAATTGGTGAAAAAGGAAGAAGAATAGCCAATGTATTAAAAGAACTTAGTGGTGAAAAAATAGATGTGATCTTATATGATAAAGATCCTGTTAAGTTTATAGCAAATGCTTTAAGTCCCGCAAAAGATGTTAAAGTATCAATTAAAGATGAAACTAAGAAAGAAGCCTTAGCCCTAGTAAATGATAAGAACTTATCATTAGCTATTGGTAAAAAAGGACAAAACGTTAAATTAGCTTCTCGTCTTACTCATTATAAGATTGAAGTTAAACCAGAGGAACAAGAAAATACTGAAACTACTGAAGAGACTTCAGTAGAAGAATAAGGTGATCATATGAAGAAGATTCCCCTTAGAAGATGTATAGTAACAAGAGAGCAGTTACCTAAGCAAGAATTACTTCGTATCGTTAGAGATAAAGAAGGAAAAGTAAGCGTAGATCAAACAGGAAAATTAGGAGGAAGAGGAGCATATATTAAAAAGGATATAGAAGTATTAAATACTGCTAAAAGCAAAAATATATTATCTCGTGCCCTTGAAGTAAATATTCCTGAAGAAGTATATCAAGAAATAGAAAATATAATAAAAAATCACTAGGAGGTGATACATATGATGAGTGTATCTGAATATGCATTAGATGTAGATAAAAGTGTCAGTGAAATACTTAATCTATGTAAAAAATTAGAGTTATCTATAAGTAATGAAGACGATATGTTATCTGATGATGATATCATTATGTTAGATAATGAATTGGCTTCACTTGAAAACGAAGAAGAAGTAGAAGATGAAGTACCAGAAGAGTCAGAAGAGGATGGAGACCTTGAAGAAGATTATGAAGAAGAACTAGATGATATAATTGAAGAAAAGAATGCTAGTAAAAAGAAAAAACAAAATAAAGTAGAAACTTCATCTAAAAATGACTATCGTGAAAAAAGAAAAGAAATGTATAAACATAAAGAAAAACTTCAGTCAAATGTTACTGAAGACGATGAAAATATTGTTTTATACAAAGACGGTATGACTGTATCAGAACTAGCTTCAGCACTAGGAGTATCAGCTACTGAAATAATAAAGAAATTAATGTCATTAGGTATGATGATGAACATTAATGCTTCATTAGATTTTGATACTGCCGAAATTCTAGTAGGAGATTATAGCAAAGAACTAAAGAAAGAAAGTACTAGAGATGAGATAAATTTTGAAGAGTTAGAAATAGTAGATAGAGAAGAAGACTTACAAGAAAGACCACCAGTAGTAACAATAATGGGTCATGTTGACCACGGTAAAACTACACTACTTGATACTATTAGAAAGACAAATGTTGCTTCTGGAGAAGCTGGTGGAATAACACAAGCAATAGGAGCTTATCAAATAGAATATAATGGTAAAAAAATAACCTTTATTGATACTCCAGGTCATGCAGCCTTTACTGAAATGCGTGCCAGAGGAGCATCTATTACTGATATCGTTATCATTATAGTAGCAGCAGATGATGGCGTAATGCCTCAAACAAAAGAAGCAATAGACCATGCTAAAGCAGCAGGGGTTCCAATTATAGTAGCGGTTAATAAAATAGATAAACCAACTGCTAATGTGGAAAGAGTATTAACTGAAATGTCTGCAAATGGTATTCAGCCTGAAGCTTGGGGTGGAGATACTATGTTTGTAAATATCTCTGCAGTAACAGGCGAAGGAATAGATGACTTACTAGATAGAATACTATTACTTAGTGAAATGGCTGAATTAAAAGCCAATCCAAATCGTTATGCTATCGGAACAGTTATTGAATCAAAAATAGATAAAAACTCTGGAGTAATAACAAATATATTAATTCAAAATGGTACCTTAAGACTAGGAGATCCAATCGTAATAGGAACATCTGCTGGTAAAGTTAGAACACTAACAAATGATAGAGGAGAGTCACTAGTAGAGGCTCTTCCATCAATGCCTGTATCAATAACTGGTCTATCTGAAAGCCCATCAGCAGGAGATAAATTTATGGCTTTTGAAAGTGAAAAGAAAGCTAAAAAAGTTGCAGAGCAAAGAAAAGAAATCGAAAAAGAAAAAAGAAATAAACCTAAAGGAGCAATATCTTTAAACGATTTATTTAGCAGAAAAGAAGCTGGCGAAAAAGAAATCAACATTATCTTAAAAGCAGATGTTAAGGGTAGTGAAGAGGCTGTAAAGAATTCACTATTAAAGTTAGATGTTGAAGGCATGAAGATAAATGTTATCAGAAGTGGTATTGGTGCCATATCAGAAAGTGATGTTGTATTAGCGGAAGCATCAAATGCTATCATCATAGGCTTTAATATTAGACCAGATCACAAGATAACTGAAATAGCTAAAGATAAAGGAATTGATATTAGATTATACGATATTATCTACAAAGTAGTCGAAGAAATGGAAGCAGCCCTTAAAGGAAAACTAGAGCCAGAATATGAAGAAAAAGTACTAGGAGAAGCCGAAGTTAGAAAACTATTTAAATTCTCTAAAGTGGGTACTATTGCCGGTTCTTATGTAACATCAGGAGTAATAAAAAGAGGAGCCAAAGCCAGAGTAATAAGAGATGGCGTTGTTGTAATAGATAGTACTATAGGTAGTTTAGCAAGAGAAAAAGATCAAGCAAAAGAAGTAAAACAAGGACTAGAGTGTGGAATAACTATTGAAAACTTTAATGATATTAAAGAAAAAGATATAATTGAAGCATATGAACTAGTGGAAATAAAAAGATAGGTGAATGTTAAAATGAAAGAAAACCCCAACACACTTTATAGAAAAAACTTTAATCAAACAAGATGTAATACTCCAACAAGAAAAAGAATAAGTGAAGTTGAAAGTAGAATAGCAGAGTGGGATAAGCATCATGCAGGAATTGCACAATCAAACTTTGCTAAATATGGAACAGGAAAATTAGCTCCGGAGGGTACAGTAGCAAGATTATCTGGAGTTCCTTATCCTAAATTAAAAAATATAAGTTCTGGAGATATTAAAAGCTTTTATTATGGCTATTATGATAGAGGAAATACCAATATTAGAATACTAATAGAGACAGGTAGCACAAGCATCCCATTACTTACAGACAACATAACAAAAGTATATCAAGAAATAAACAAAACATTCGGACTAAAGAGAAAAGAAATGCCTTATGAAGAATTAGATGAAGAAACCAAATACAATGAGATATTAAGAGTAATAGGTTTTAATGATGGTAAAAATTCAGAAATAGCTTTTGATAGTTTAAATGAAGTGATAAGAAATTGTATTCCATATAGAGAGGGATATGAACTAGGAAAACATCTTAGAGAAGATATAGACTATCAAAATATGACTTCAAAAGGCATGAGGAGGTAAATTATGGGAGATTATGAACGTACTGCTAGTGAAAGAAGAGGATCAAAAAGGCTATATACAGCAAAAGAAAATGCAGCGATAAGATCGTCAAAAGTTATGTCTACATTAAGTGATGATGCAGCAGCATCAAGAACTAAAGAAAGAATAGAAGCCTATGGCAATAGTGTTCTATATAGAAATATAGGCTCTGATGATAGGATAAATGGTAAAGTATACAATAACACCGGAAATAATGATTCTGAAATAAAATCATACGCTGCGGGTTACTACATAAATGGTGAAAAAAGAGTACTAGCAAAATTAGATAAATTAACAAAAGAAGAATCTATAGCATTAGGAGAATATGAATATAGCATCTTAGGAATACCAGTAGATAATTTAAATTTATTAAAAAAGAATGATGACTATATGACAGGATATATGAGTGCAATGTTAATGAATAATAATAGTAAAAAACATAGATAGGAGATTAATATGGAAAAAATAAGTAAAAATATTGATAGTATAGCAAGTGAAGAGCGTTTTAAAAGATCATTAAGAAATAAAGAAGCTCGTAGATTATCAGGGCCTGAAAAGACCTTTGCATCCATGATAAATACTGCAGGAAGAAAAGCCTATTTTGATGAATATTTTTATGGTACACCATTAGAAGCTCAAGAATTACCTCAAATTGAGGGGATTTCAGATATAAAAGCAACCCAAACTTTCCAAGAAGGATATCAAAGAGGAGCCTTTCTTGTAAGCGTAGGAAATGTACCAGAAGAATATCAAAATATAAATAATAGTAATAAACACAGATAGGAATGATATTATGAGTATAAAATTAGATAGATTAAATCATATTCTAACAGAAGAAATATCTAAAGTAATAAGTGAAGAAGTAAAAGATACTGATGTACAATTTGTTACCATAACAGCAGTAGATATTTCTAGTGATTTATCATATGCTAAAGTATATTTTACTAATTTAATAGATAAAGATAGAGAAAAAGTAACTAAAGCATTAAATAATGCTAGTTCCTTTATTCGTGGTAAATTATTTGGTAGAGTAGAAATAAGAAAGATGCCAGAATTAACATTCGTATATGATGAGTCAATTGAATATGGAAATAAAATTGAAAAGATAATTGAAGAAATAAAGGAAGATGGTGAGTAATGAACAATATTATTAGCGAAATTAAAGTAAGCAATAATATTGTTTTACTTTGTCATAATAATCCTGATGGTGATGCTGTAGGTAGTACTATAGCCATGTATATACTATTAAAAAGATTAGGTAAAGAAGTAGATATCGTTCTAGATACTCTGCCTAAAAGATTTGGCTTTCTAAAAGAGCATTCAGATATCAAGAAAGAGAGTACTAAAAAGTATGATACAGCAGTTATACTAGATACTGGAAGTATTGACAGAGTAAATAGTGCCTATTTACTTGATACTGTGTCAAAGAAACTAGTAATTGACCACCATATGACAAATACTATGTATGGAGATGTAAACCTAGTAGAGGACTATCCTGCTTGCTGCGAGATAATATATAATTTAATAAAAGAAATGAATGTTAGTATTGATGAAGATTTGGCTCTTCCTCTAGCAGTGGGATTACTAACAGATACTGGCGGTTTTGCCCACCAGAATGTTCTTCCTAGTACTTTTACTATGGCCGCCGAACTATCTTCACTAGTAGACCTTTCTGACATATATAAGAAAGTACTAAGAACCATTACCATAAACCAGTTTAATATCAAGAAGAAAGCCCTAGATAATCTAGAACTATATAATAATAATGCCCTAGCAGTTTCTTTCATAACTTCCGAAGATATGGAGAAGTATAATGTTGATGAAGACGAATGTGGTATTCTCGTAGGTATTCCTCTTGAAATAGATACCGTTGAAGTATCAATATTCTTAAGAAAATACCCTAATCAAACTAGAGTATCTCTTCGTAGTGGCCATATTGATGTCAGTAGGATAGCCTCTATCTTTGGAGGAGGAGGCCACGTAAATGCCGCTGGTATAACAACTGCTATGCCTTATAAAGAACTAAAAGAAAAGTTAATAATAGAAGTAGGTAAGAGTATAAATGAATGGAATAATTGTTATAAATAAGCCTAAAGACTATACCAGTAGAGATATAGTAAACATAGTATCAAAAAAATTAAATACCAAAAAAGTTGGTCATACAGGAACATTAGACCCACTAGCCACAGGGGTATTAGTACTCCCCATAGGTAGAGCCCTTAAAGTATCTGAACTTCTAACTAGTAATACCAAAGAGTACATTGCCGAAGTAATACTAGGCTATGAAACAGATATGTTAGATATAACTGGAACAGAAATCAAAAGAAATATACCCAGTGTAACTAAAGAAGAACTACTAAAAGTGCTAAAAAGTTACATAGGTAAATATAACCAAGAAGTACCTCTTTATTCAGCAGTCAAAGTAGGAGGGAGAAAACTATATGAGTATGCCCGCAGTGGCACTCCAGTAACTCCTCCAAGTAAAGAAGTAGAGGTATACTCTCTAGAATTAATAAGTGACTTAAAACATATAAATGGTGCAGTAGAGTTTACTATTAGATGTGAAGTAAGTAAAGGAACATATATAAGAAGTTTAATTAGAGATATAGCCTATAGTTTAAATACCTATGGTACTATGAAAAATCTAATAAGAACAAGACAGGGAATATTTACTCTAAAAGATGCTTATACTCTAAAAGATATTGAAGAGAATAACTATAAATTACTTAGTATTAAAGAGTGTCTACCCAATATAAAAACTACTGTGATAGAGGAACCACTACTTACTAAAGTAAAAAATGGAATGGTACTAGATAAGTTTTTTAAAGAGAATATGTCCCTATTACTAGATAAAGAAGGAAAGGAAATAGCTATCTACATAGCGAGTGGAGATAATAAAGTAAAACCATATAAAATGATTGAGGTGTAGTATGAGTAGAATAAAAGTAATGAGTGAACTACTATCCAATAAAATAGCAGCAGGAGAAGTAGTAGAAAAAGTAGTATCAATAGTTAAGGAACTAGTGGAAAATTCTGTTGATGCCAAAAGTACTGAAATAAAAATAGACCTAAAAGAAGCAGGCCTAAGAGAAATAGTGGTTACTGATAATGGTATAGGTATGGATAAAGATGATGCTGTTTTAGCCTTTCAAAGACATGCCACTAGTAAACTATATACCGATGATGATCTATTTAACATAAACTCTCTAGGTTTCCGTGGCGAGGCCTTACCATCAATCGCTGCAGTATCCGAAGTTCTACTAAAGACATCACAAGGCGAAGTAGGAACAATTGTCCACATCAAAGGTGGAAAAATACTTGAAAATAAAAATGGTGATGCCAGAAAAGGAACACAAATAACAGTTACCAATATGTTCTATAATACCCCTGCTAGATTAAAACATCTATCCAGTCCTTATGCTGAACTAGCGGGAGTTACTGAATATGTAAATAAAATGGCTCTATCATATCCAAGTATTAAGTTTAGATTAACTAATGACGAAAAAGAACTATTAAATACCGATGGGTCTGGTAATTTACTTAAAGTAATAAAATCAATATATGGTTTAGAAATAACTAAAAAGATGCTTGCGATAAATGGTTCTAATGACGACTACGATGTATCAGGTTACATTTCCTTACCTGAAGTAAATAGAGCCTCAAGAAATCATATGACTGTCCTAGTAAATGGAAGAGTAATAAGAAATCAAGTACTAAATAAAGTAATAAATGATTCTTATTCATCCTTCAAAGAAGATACTAGATATCCAATCGTAGTAATTAAAATAGATACTGATCCATCCCTAATTGATGTAAATATTCATCCTTCTAAACAAGATATCAAGTTTAGTAATTTTGAAGATTTAAAAACACTTATATCAACATTAATTGTGGATACAATAAAAACAAAATTATTAATACCAAAGATAGAAGTAAAAGAAGAACCACAATTAAAGTATGAAAATCTAGCATTAAATTTAGATCGAAATATCATAAATGAACCAAGTGAAGTAAATCCTGATAAAGAAAGATTAACTAATTTAATTAACTTTAACTATGAACAAAATAATGAATATGATACTGAAGAGGAAGAAGAATATATTGAAGAAAGACCTAAAGATACACTTCCTGAATTATATCCTATTGGACTAGCCTTAGGTACATATATAGTATGTGAAAATGAAAAAGGAATCTATCTAATAGACCAGCATGCTGCTGAAGAAAGAATTAATTATGAGAGAAATTCTTATTTACTTGCCCATCCCAGTGGTAATACCATAACGCCTCTTATACCTATCATAATTGAACTACCTAATAATGAATTTATAAAAGTAAAAGAAAATATTGATATTTTAGATAGTTTAAATATCAAAGTAGAAGAGTTTGGTAGTAATTCATATCGTATTCTATCACATCCTACTTGGTTTACTAAGGGTAGAGAAAAAGAGATAATATCTAAAATATTTGAAGATATAACAAATAAAGGTAAAGAATTTAGTTTGGCAAAGTTTAATGATAATTTAGCTAAATTAGTAAGTTGTAAAATGAGTATTAAAGCTAATACTAGAATAACTAAAGAAGCCCAAGAAGAGATAATTAATAAACTTAGAAAGTGTAATAATCCATTTAATTGTCCTCATGGAAGACCTACTATAATACATTTTACTACTTATGAAATAGAAAGAATGTTTAAAAGAGTAGTATAAGTAAGAGCCTAGGTCTCTTACTTACATAAAAAGCCTAAGGTCTTTTTATGTTAATTTAGAGCCTATTATATAGTCTCTAAATTAAAAAATATTTATATTGTAAAGAAGGTAATATATATGAATATAGATTTTGATAGAATAGAAAAAATTTATGGTAGTAGTATAATTAATTCTATTGCCTTATTAAAAGATGATGTGATAGATAACATTAAGTATTTTATATCATTAGGTTTTGAAGATACTGAAGATATTTTTGAAAGACAAGTACTAATATTTATTTGTCCAAAAGAAGAATTTAGAGTAAAAATAAACAATTTAATAAAAAAATTAGGAAATAACTATATAGAAGAAATAGAAAATGATATTTCACTATTAGATGAACTTTTATAATAATAAGCATGTTTAAAGCTATATATTAGCCTTAACATGTTTTTATTTATAACTCTAATACTAATGTTTGACATTAAAATAGTTTTATGCTAAAATACATGGCTGTAAAAAGCAAAAATTATATAGAGGTGATAGTTGTGATTGAAGCTTATACATTAGAAAGTTTGTTAAAAAAGTATGGTATAGATGCTACAAAAGTTATTAATAAAAATAATAACATACTAGAATATGGTGAATATCAAGATATAGATAAAACCCTAAATTATTTGGTAAAAGAATTACACATTAGTGCTAGAAATATAGAAAAATGTCCTAGTATTATGTATATGGCCGTTAATAATATCAAAGAAAACTATGAATTTTTAATAACAACAAAAATAAATATAAGTAATATAGAAACAACATTACATATATTAAGCACTAATCCCAAAAATTTAAAAGAAACATATAGTTATGTATTAAATAATTATGGTATAGAATACATAAATAGAACAACATCAATACTAAGTACTTCTATTGATAGAATAAAACAAATAGAAGAACTATTTAACGATAAATCATTAGTAATATCAGCAGCTATATCAAGAAATAATATGGATGAGATAAAAAAAATAATTGATGTATGTAAAAAAAATAATATGTCAATCACCGGTAGTGTATTTTTAAGGGCATCCGAAGATATAGAAAAAATAATTGAGGTATGTAGAGAAAATAATATACCAGTAACTGGCAATGTATTTCAGAAAAAAGCAGAAGAGATAGAAAAAATAATTGATGTATGCAAAAAAAATAATATACCAATCACCAGTAGTGTATTTTTGAAGACATCCGAAGAGATAGAAAAAATAATTGAGGTATGTAAAAAAAATAATATACCAATCACCAGTAGTGTATTTCTAAAAACATCCGAAGAAATAGAAAAATCAATTGATTATATAAAAGAAAATTATGGACAAGCATATTTAACACCATTAATTATCAGTAAAAATGTAGAATATTTAAAAATTGTATTACCATATTTAGAATCACTAGGAGTATTACCATATGTAATTAAAAGTGCTTCAATATTAACCTTAACACTTGATGAAATAAAAGAAAGAAAAGACTTTATTGAATCAAATAATGATACTATGGTCTTGCAGAATGGAAGATTTAACAGTATTTTTGGTTTATCTAGGGCTAATTATAAAAAATTAACTAACAAAAGTAATATAACTAAATATCCTAATAATTGGTGTAGAGTATTTTGCCTAAAAAAAGATGGTAAAGAGTAGATAGTAATATCTATCTCTTTTAAATTGTGTAGATTTGTTTTCTAATTAAAGTTAATCTTTTTTATAAAGAATTTCTTTCGAGAACCAACATTTAGGAAACATAACAATTCAATATTAACAATCAATATTAATGTTACAATCAATACTAATGTTTGACATTAAAATAGTTTTATGCTAAAATACATGGCTGTAAAAAGCAAAAATTATATAGAGGTGATAGTTGTGATTGAAGCTTATACATTAGAAAGTTTGTTAAAAAAGTATGGTATAGATGCTACAAAAGTTATTAATAAAAATAATAACATACTAGAATATGGTGAATATCAAGATATAGATAAAACCCTAAATTATTTGGTAAAAGAATTACACATTAGTGCTAGAAATATAGAAAAATGTCCTAGTATTATGTATATGGCTATTAATAATATCAAAGAAAACTATGAATTTTTAATAACAACAAAAATAAATACAGGTAATATAGAAACAACATTGCACATATTAAATACTAATCCCCAAAATTTAAAAGAAACATACAATTATGTATTAAATAACTATGGTATAGAATATATAAATAGAATAACATCAATACTAAGTACTTCTATTGATAGAATAAAACAAATAGAAGGACTATTTAACGATAAATCATTAGTAATATCAGCAGCCATATCAAAAAATAATATGGATGAAATAAAAAGGATAATTAAAGTATGCAATAAAAATAATATACCAATCACCAGTAGTGTATTTAAGAAAACATCTGAAGAAATAGAAAGAATAATTAAAGTATGCAGAGAAAATAATATACCAATTACCGGTAGCATATTTTTAAAGACATCAGAAGATATAGAAAAAATAATTAAAGTATGTAAAGAAAATAATATACCAATCACCAGTAGTGTATTTCATAAAACGGCTGAAGAGATAGAAAATATAATTAAAGTATGTAGAGAAAATAATATACCAGCAAC
>ERZ825670.1804-NODE-1804-length-22147-cov-6.051919_pt1 | contig 22147 bp, 17 predicted proteins | sample MGYA00519929_ERZ825670 | MGnify/ENA primary metagenome ERZ825670 (study PRJEB31778, sample SAMEA3449207) | human gut metagenome | biome: human gut; feature: human-associated habitat; material: faeces | place: United Kingdom | collected 2010/2012 ...
CGGTGGAAGTGGATGCGGCACCGCCGCAGGCGGCAAGGCTCAGTGCCATGGCACCAGCCAGAAAAGCAGAGACAAGACGTTTCATAAAAGGTTCCTCCCCTTTTTGTTTCCCAAATGTGTTCCCTCTCGGTTTAGCATTTTATCATGCTAAAGTGTTAAACTGTGACTATAGAATAGCGCGTTTGCAGCCATTTGGCAAGAGGAAATGCAAAAGTTAGTGCAGTTCGTCTTTTTCAAGGCTTTTCTGCGCCAATTCTTTGGTCTGGTTGCACAAAGAAAAGAGGAAAAGCTTTGCGCCTTTCCTCTTTTCTCCGCTTTACTCTTCCGCAAACGCCGCCAGCGCAGCCTTCTGCAGCTCCGTCACCGAGATGGTGCACAGTGCCGCAAGGTCGGCATCCGAACCATCGTCCGGGATGCCTGCGATCTCAGTACGGGTCTTGCCCTTCAGGTAATCGCACCAGCCCTCGCTGTGCTCGTACCATTCCTTGTCCAGACTGGATGCCCCGCGCATCCCGTAGCTGTCGCCCAGTTCCACCTTGGTTTTGACTACCTCCGGTGCCGACACCGTACCATCCGCGCCCACGGTAAGGGCAGGCTCTGCCACATCCGCCACTGCACCGGTCACACGGCCGTCAGCATCCAGCGTCAGGGCTGCCACTGTGATGTCCACCTGCGCGGTCACATCGTGGTCATCGTCGGCGGTCAGTTCCTTGGTGTCATTGCGCACTGACACGCCCAGCACAGCGCGGTCGCCGCGGGCCGAGCCGACTGCCTTTGCATTCTCGCAGGCGCGCACCACAGCATCCCGATAGCCGTCCACCGCAATGGTGCAGGTGGAGAGCAGGTCAGCATCCTTCGGCTTGCCGTCATCGTCGGTGGCAAGCTTCTTCACCTCATCCGGGGTTTTGCCGGTAAGATAATTGCCAAAGGCATCCGCCTGCTCTGCCCAGCCCTTTTTCAGCGAGGACACCGCCGCCAGCGGGTAATCATCGCCCTTCTGGCGCTTGGTGCGATCGTCGGTGGGCATCGTCACCTTGCCGGTGCTGTCCCCCGTGACCGAGATCTCCACCTCGTCCAGCATCACATCTGCCACCCTGCCCTCGGCATCCAGCAGAACGGCAGCTGCGATGGTATCGATCTTGCCCGCGCGTTCCTGATCAGACGCTTCGGTCAGGATGCCAAGGCCGGTGCGGTATGCGGCGTTCTGGCCCGCCTGCCCCGTCTGCGATGAACTGCCGCCCATGTTCGTGCTCATGCTGCCGGAGGAACCGGAATCGCTTCGGCTGCAGGCGGTCAGGGCCAGAGCTGCCGCCAGCGTGCAGCCCAGGATCATGCGAGGTATCTTTTTCATTATAATAAAACGCTCCCTTTCCTGCCCCCATCGTAAAGGGGCTTTTGGGCTAGTTTACCCGGAAAGGGAGTTTTTATCACATCAAGGGGCTCAGCAGCCGCAGCACACTGTCCAGCACCGTGCCGGGCAGGCTGGTGCGGCATTCCGTCACCTGTATCTCGCGGCACTGCGGCAGCGTGGCCCGTACATCGTCCCGCAGAACTGCCACCTGACTGTTCTTTTGCAGCAGTACACCGCACTCAAAGTGTAGGAACAGGCTGCGGTAGTCCATGTTGATGCTGCCCACTACGGCAGTTACATCGTCGCTTACCCAGCACTTGGCATGCAGAAAGCCGGGCGTATATTCGTAAATGCGTACACCTGCCCTCAAAAGCGGCAGATAGTACGACCTGCTCAGCCGGAACACCAGCTTTTTGTCCGGGATGCCCGGCAGCACCAGCCGGATGTCCACCCCGCGCTTGGCCGCGTTTTTCAGTGCGTCCAGCATTTCCTCGCCCACGGCAAGGTAGGGCGTGTAGATATAAACATACCGCTGTGCCTGCGCAAGGATGTTCAGGTACACCGTCTCGGCCATCGGTTCCTCGTCCAGCGGGCTGTCCGCGTAGGGCTGCACGATGCCGTCCGATACCGGCGGCACCAGCGGCATGGGACGAAATGCATCATAATCCGTCTCGCTGGGGCGGAAGGCGTTCCAGAAGTTGAGGAACATCACCGTAAAGTTCCACGCGGCATCGCCTTCCACACGCAGGGCTGCATCCTTCCAGTAGCCAAAGCGCTGCTCCGCATTGATATACTCATCTGCCAGATTCACGCCGCCGGTGTAGGCCACCGTACCGTCAATGACTACGATCTTGCGGTGGTCGCGGTGGTTCATCACCAGCGAGAGCAGCGGCACCACCGGGTTGAACGGGATGCAGCGGATGTGCGCCCGCTCCATGCGCACGATGAAATCGGCGGGCAGACCCAGCAGACTGCCAAAATCATCGTAGATCAGGCGTACATCCACGCCCTGCGCAGCCTTGCGGCGCAGGATCTTTTCAATGCCGTTCCACATGCAGCCGTGGCTCACGATGAAAAATTCCAGAAAGATGCTCTTTTCAGCCTTTTCCAGATCGGCCAGCAGCTGCGGATACATGGCTTCGCCGCAGGCAAAATACTGCGTGCGAGTGTTCTGCCACGCCGGATAGGGGCCGTACTTTGCCACATATCGGCTCTGCCCCTGCTCGCGGGCATCCAGACCTTCCAGCACACCCGGCTCCTGTACAAGGTCTTTTTTGTGGGCATCCTCCACCGCCTGCATTTTCAGGCGCAGACGCTTGGCCGGGCGTTTGTTGCCAAAGGCCAGATACAGCGCACCGCCCAGCAGCGGCAGAATGCCGATCAGCGCGATCCAGCCCACCTTGTAGGCGCTGTTCTCATCCTTGCGTACAAGGTACAGGACGATGAGCAGGCTCAGTGCATTGAGCAGGCCGTTCACCCACACGCGGCCCGTGCCGGTGGTGATGGCAAACGCCACCCAGCACAGCCACAGCAGCTGCAATGCCACCAACACCACCGTGATGGTGACGCGGTTCAGAATGCGGCTGAAAAAGCGCACGACCGGTGAACGAAAAAGCATGGGCCTGCCCTCCTTTCCCATTTATAATTATGTGTAAGTATAGCGCGGTTTTACAACTTTTTCAAGTTTTGCGCTGTTCAAAAAAAAGCAAGCCAGACCCGCAGGCCCGGCTTGCTTGCAATATCAAAAACTCTTTTACTCTGTTTTTCCGTCCTCATAGCCCACCATCAGGCCGCCCTGCTCAGCGTAGTAGCTGCACAGGCCGCCGCACTCGGTCACATCCACCTGCGCCCCTGCAAACACCGCGTGGATCATCAGCTTCAGGCGCTTGGCAGCTTCCGGGTTATCACAGTGGGCAATGTGCACTTTGCCATCGGTAAAGCCGTGATCCTTCAATTCCAGCACGATGCGCTCCAGTGCGCCGTGCTCGCCGCGGGTCTTGCACAGCACCTCCAGCTCGCCGCTCTCACTGGCCTGACCGATGACCCGGATGCCCAGCATCCGTGCCACAGCGGCAACAGCAGGCTTCACACGGCCATTGCGGGCCAGATTGGCCAGCGATTCCAACGAAAACAGCAGATGTGTGTGCTTGTGGTAAGCCAGGATCGCCTCGCAGATCTCGTCAAACTCCATCCCGATCCGGACGAGATCCCGCAGACGCTCTGCCAGCAGACGCAGCTCCGGCCCGGCGGACAGGCTGTCCAGAACAAAAACACGGGCCTCCGGGTGCGTTTCCTTGTATTCTTCCGCTGCCAGCAGTGCAGCATTGTAGCTGCCGGACAGTGTGCCCGTGATGGTGGCAACAAAGATCTGCTCCGCACCCTCATAAGCAGCCAGCCAGTCTGCCACATTGGGGCAGGAGGTGCTGGTCTTGCCCTTGTAAGTACGCAGAGACCGGGCCATGCCCACAGCATCCAGAGTACCGTCATCCAGATATTCCTGTTCATCCGTGACGATCTTCAACGGCACACAGGCAAAATCCACGCCCGGCAGGGCATACAGGCTGGACGAAGAATCCACAACGATCTTGGTTTTCATAAAATGCACGCTCCAAATCTATTTTGTGATAGCAGGTCATTTTTTTATTTTCCGTGCCTTACACGCACTTCCGCCTGCATGGTTTTTCGGTTCACTGCAGACATCATAGCAGTTTTTCAAAAACCTGTCAAGGGATTTTATGCATTCTTTCAAAAGTTTTAAAAATCCGTTGACCAGAGAACCGATTTGCGCTATAATACCGCCAGAAAACCATTTTCTGTATCCCGCGCAGCCCTGCTGCACCAACCTTAGAAAACTGCTTACGATATGAAAACTGAAACCAAATGCCGCGTTGCGGCCTGCGCCGCCGGGTTTGCCCTGCCCCGGTACGCCGATCTCCCGCAGATGGGGCTTTATCTTGACCAGACCGTGCAGTACGTCAACAGCTATTTCCGCACCTTCTGCGGCGTGGAGCTCACCTCTTCCATGGTCAGCAACTACGTTAAAAAGGGCATTTTGTCCCACCCGGTGCGCAAGAAGTACGCCCGCGATCAGATCGCATCCCTGATGTACATTGCAGTCTCCAAAACGGTGCTCTCAATGGAAAACATCGATGCCCTGTTTAAAATGCAGCGGGCGCACTGTTCCGCCGGGGCAGCTTACGACTACTTCTGCGACGAGATGGAGAACTGCCTGCCCTACATCTTCGGTGCCGGCAGCACCATCCGCGACCTCGACCCGGATGCCGACGACGAAAAGCGTCTGCTGCGCGGCACCATCGTCGCCGCCGTGAACAAGATGTACCTCGACTGCTGCTTCGTCGCCATGCGGCAGGAGGAGGCGCTCTGGCCGGGGATACTCGGCGACCTCGAATAAAAAGAAAAACGTCTGTACCTCCAAACGAAGTACAGACGTTTTTGTTATGCTCTGATTTTAGGTATCCTGCAGCTCACCACGGCTTGCAGCCTTGAGGTAAGCGAAGATGAAGCCGTCGAGGTCGCCGTCCATGACAGCGTCCACGTTGCCGGTCTCGTAGTTGGTGCGGTGGTCCTTGACCATCGTGTAGGGCATAAAGACGTAGGAGCGGATCTGGTGGCCCCATGCGATCTCGTTCTGGACGCCCTTGATGTCGTCGATCTTATCCATGTGCTGCTGCTTGGCGATCTGGTACAGCTTTGCCTTCAGCATTTCCATCGCGTAGTCGCGGTTCTGGAACTGGCTGCGCTGGGTCTGGCAGTTGACCACGATGCCGGTGGGCTTGTGGATCAGACGCACAGCGGAAGAAGTCTTGTTGATGTGCTGGCCGCCTGCACCGGAGGAGCGGTACACCTGCATCTCGATGTCCTCGGGGCGGATGTCCACCTGAATGGTGTTGTCCAGCTCGGGCATGACTTCCAGCGAAGCAAAGCTGGTCTGGCGGCGGGCGTTGGCGTCAAAGGGAGAGACGCGCACCAGACGGTGGACGCCGTTCTCGCTCTTAAGGTAGCCGTAGGCGTTCTCGCCCTTGACCATGACCGTCGCGCTCTTGATGCCGGCCTCTTCGCCGTCGATATAGTCCATCATCTCGAACTCGAAGCCGTGCTTGTTCGCCCACTGCATATACATACGGTAGAGCATCTGCGTCCAGTCCTGCGCCTCGGTGCCGCCCGCGCCGGCGTGGAAGGTCAGAATGGCGTTGCAGTTATCGTACTCGCCGGAGAGCAGCGTCGTGAGGCGGACCTCCTCGATCCGCTTCTCCAGATCGGCGAAGCCCTCCTCCAGCTCGGGCAGCAGGCTGGCGTCGTCCATCTCGTTGCCCATGTCGATGAGGGCGAGCAGGTCGTCGCGCGTGGAGACGAGCTTTTCAAAGCGGTGCACCTTATTCTGCAGCTGCTTGGTGCGCATCTGGTTGGCCTGCGAGCGCTCGATGTCGTTCCAGAAGCCGTCCTCATGCGCCTCGGCCTCGAGCCGCGCGATCTCGTGCTTGGAGGATTCGATGTCAAGCGCCTTCTGAAGGTTTTCAAACGTGTCGCTCATGGCGAGCAGTTTCTGCTTATAGGAATCGTATTCGATAACAGCCATGGTGATCTCCTCTTCTCATACTGCATTAGCCGAAAAAGTATATCATACCGCCGCGCGAAAGGCAAGAAAAATCCGCCTCGGCGGCGGATTTTCCCGATTTTTTATCGTCAACGGTGCAAACTGCCCCATAAAAACAAAAAATCCACGCATCCCTGCGTGGTTCCGTTTTGGTCGCTCAGCGCTCGCTGACGATCTGCTCCGTCGTGCCGAAGATCATGTCATCGACGTCGAAGCCCTTGAAGTTTTCAAACATCATATTGGTTCTCACGCTCCTTTCTCTTTTCAATTTCAAGAGTATGATACTACTTCTTCGTCAAGTGCGCAAGTGTGATTTTCCACATATTTCACAAAAATATTTTCGCCGTTTTGTGCTTTGCGCTAATTCTTTTTGCTTGTTTCCGCTCAAAGCCCTGTGGTAAAATAATGTATCCAATTTTGTTCTTCGGGAGGCGAGAGGACGCCTATGTACGAATTTTTTGCCGGCGACTACGACGTCGCCGTCATCGGCGCGGGCCATGCCGGCATTGAAGCCGCGCTCGCAAGCGCGCGGTTGGGACGGAAAACGGTCTGCTTCACCATTAACCTTGACGCGGTGGGCAATATGCCCTGCAACCCTGCCATCGGCGGCACGGGTAAGGGCCATCTTGTGCGCGAGCTGGACGCGCTCGGCGGCGAGATGGCAAAGGCCGCCGACCGCGCCTGCATCCAGTATCGCCTTTTGAACCGCGGCAAGGGCCCCGCCGTGTGGTCTCTGCGCGCGCAGGCGGACCGCCGCCGCTATCAGCAGATCATGAAGCATACGCTCGAGCGGCAGGAAAACCTGACGCTGCGGCAGGCGGAGATCGTGGAGCTGCGCGTGGAAAACGGCGCAGTCTCCGCCGTCGTCACCGCGACGGGCGCGGTGTTCGGCGCAAAGGCTGTCATCCTCTGCTCGGGAACCTACCTCGACGGGCGCACCATCGTGGGCGAATGTATTCAGTCAAGCGGCCCCGATGGGATGCACGCAAGCCTGCCGCTCGCGGAGCAGCTGCGCGCGCTCGGACTTCCCCTGCGTCGCTTCAAGACCGGCACGCCCCCGCGCGTCAACGCCCGCAGCGTCGATTTCTCCAAAATGGAGCGGCAGGATGGCGACGCCGAGCCGCTGCCGTTCTCGTTCACGACCGAGCACGTTCCCTGCAATCAGGCGGTGTGCTACCTCACCTACACGAACGAGGAGACACACCGCATCATCCGCGAAAATCTCGACCGCAGCCCCATCTACTCCGGCGTGATCGAGGGCGTCGGGCCGCGCTACTGCCCGAGCATCGAGACGAAGATCGTCCGCTTCGCGGACAAGCCCCGCCACCAGCTCTTCATCGAACCGATGGGGCTTGATACCGAGGAGCTGTACATTCAGGGCTTTTCCTCCTCGATGCCCGAGGACGTACAGGTGCGGATGGTCCATACCATTCCGGGGCTTGAGCACGCGGAGATCATGCGCCCCGCCTACGCCATTGAGTACGACTGCATCGACCCCACCGCGCTCAAGCCTACGCTGGAAACGAAAGCCATCGCGGGGCTGTACGGCGCGGGGCAGTTCAACGGCTCGTCCGGTTACGAGGAGGCCGCCGTACAGGGCTTTGTTGCCGGCGTGAACGCCGCGCGCAGGCTCGCGGGGCAGTCTCCCTTTGTCCTCTCCCGCTCGGAGAGCTACATTGGCACGCTCATCGACGATCTTGTGACCAAGGGTACGAACGAGCCCTACCGCATCATGACGAGCCGCAGCGAGTACCGCCTGCTTCTGCGGCAGGACAACGCCGACCGGCGGCTCACAAAGCTCGGGCACGACATCGGCCTCATCTCCGACGAGCGTCTTGCCGCCGTGGAGGAAAAGTACGCCGCCGTCGCGCGGGAGATCAAACGGCTCGAGCACACCGGCCTTCCCGCGAGCGAAGCGCTCAACGCGCTGCTGCGCTCTCGCGGCACGGCGGAGATCACGGACGGCAGCCCGCTCATCGCGCTGCTGCGCCGCCCGCAGCTGCGCTACGACGATCTGCGGGCCTTCGATGCCGGCTGCGCCGCCTGTCCGCAGGATGTTGCCGAGCAGGTGGAGATCACCGTGAAGTACGAGGGCTACATCCGCCGCCAGATGGCTGAGGTCGAGGAGTTTACGCGGCTCGAGAGCCGCCTGCTGCCCGAGGAGCTTGACTATTCCGGCATCGGCGGCCTGCGGCTCGAGGCGCGGGAAAAGTTAGCCGCCATCCGTCCCCGTTCGCTCGGACAGGCGGGGCGCATTTCGGGCGTCTCTCCCGCCGACCTCGCCGCCCTGATGATCTATTTGGAAAAGGAGAAGCATCATGAAAATTCTTGACCTGACTCACCTCATTGAAGAGGCCATGCCCGTCTATCCCGAGACCGAGCCGCCGAAGCTCACGCCCTCGAACACCTTTGAGCAGCACGGCTTCCGTGAAACGCTGCTGACGATGGGCTCCCACACCGGCACGCACATGGACGCCCCCGCGCATATGCTGCGCGACGGCAAGACACTCGATCAATTTCCGGCGGACAAGTACATCGGCACGGCCTATGTGCTCGACTGCTCCGACCTTGCGGGAAAGGAGATCCCCAAAGCGCGGCTCCAGCTCCATGCCTCGGAGATCGAGGCCGCAGACTTCCTGCTCTTCTACACCGGCTGGGAGAAATATTGGGGCAGCGAGCAGTACTTCTCCCCCTTCCCCGTGCTCTCGCTTGCGGCGGCGGAGTACCTTGCCGCCTTTCCGCTCAAGGGCATCGGCACCGACGCCATCTCCATCGACCCGATGGACACGGTGGACTATCCCGTGCACAAGATCCTGCTCGGCGCAGGCTTTGTGAACACAGAAAACCTTTGCAATCTCGCCTCCCTTGTGGGGAAAACCTTTCCCTACGCGACGCTCCCTCTGCGCTTCAAGAACGCTGACGGCTCGCCCGTGCGCGCCGTCGCCATGCCGGAGGATTGAACGAAAAGCCGTTCTGCCGTGGGCAGAGCGGTTTCCTTATTATAATAATAATGAAATGCGGCAAAGCCTCCGGTTTGCACCGGAGGCTTTGCCGTGAGTGAAGAAAAGATCGTCGCCCTTGAGCGAGTTGTCTCGATCAGACGTTGCCGATGGTGGCGACCATGACAGCCTTGATGGTGTGCATACGGTTCTCGGCCTCGTCGAACACCTTGGAGTTCGGGGAGAGGAACACCTCGTCGGTGACCTCGCGGATATCGTAGCCCAGTTCTTTCTGAGAGGCGGCCATGGTGGTGTCGAAGTCGTGGAAGGAGGGCAGGCAGTGCAGGAAGATGCAGTCGCTGTTCTCGGTGGCCTTCATCACGTCGCCGGTGACCTTGTAGGGGGTGAGCTGCTTCACGCGCTCGGGAATCTTGTCCTCCTCGCCCATGGAAGCCCAGATATCGGTGTAGAGCGCGTCGGCGCCCTTGAGCAGAGCCTTGTCCTCGCCGTACTCGACGACGGCGCCGGTCTCCTTGGCGACCTCGCGGCAATACTCCACGACGTCAGCGGCGGGAGCGAGCTCCTTCGGGCCCCAGCCGACATAGTGCATACCGAGCTTGGCGCAGATGTACATCAGGCAGTACGCCACGTTGTTGCGGGTATCGCCGCAGAAAACGAGCTTGCACTTGTTGAGGGGCTTCTTGGTATTCTCCATCAGGGTGAGGATGTCGGCGAGCGCCTGGGTGGGATGATCGACGTCGGTCAGACCGTTCCACACGGGAACACCGGCGTTGGCGGCGAGACCCTCGACGACCTTCTGGTCGTAGCCGCGGTACTCGATGCCGTCAAAGAAGCGGCCGAGGACCTTCGCGGTGTCGACCATGGTTTCCTTCTTGCCCATCTGGGAGGACTTGGAGTCGAGGAACGTGACGTGCGCGCCTTCGTCATAGGCGGCGACCTCAAACGCGCAGCGGGTGCGGGTGGAGGTCTTCTCGAAGAGCAGAACGATGTTCTTGCCGGCGAGCAGGTTGCCGCGGATGCCGGCGCGCTTCTTCGCCTTCAGATCGGCGGCGAGGTTGAGCATATAGCGGATCTCATCGGGGGTGAAATCCTTCAGTGTGAGAAAAGAACGGCCTTTGAGATTAACAGGCATGGGATAGTCCTCCTTCAAGATAGTTCGCCCCCAATGGGGGAAATTGACTCATGTTCTGTACATAGCATACCAATTTTTGAAAAACGTGCTGGACATTTTCAGCTATTTTTCTTGTATTTAACGGCAAATTTGCGTGGCATGCCCTTTGCTGCTCCGCTTCCCTGCGAGCTTTCCGGCACTTGCCAAATGGGTCGCCTCTGCGGTATACTATACACCGAAACAACGCATAAGGCAACCCCGCGCCGTCCGGCGCGGGCCGAATGAGGTGACCGATATGAAAGACCTTGCCGCGATGCAGTCCTTTGAGCGCTCCCGTCTCGACCGGAGCAAGCTGTGCTCGTTCGACAACGAGACCATCGAGGCGCCGACCGCGCCGCTGATCCATCAGGAGGCCCGCTTCCTCTACATCTGCGAGGGGCACGGCGTCATCCGCATCCAAGGGCACGACGTGGAGCTGCGGCCGAATACGCTCCTCTCCATCCTGCCGTGGCAGATCACGGCGGTGACGGAGGTCGCCGAGCCGCTGCAATATCACCTCGTGATCTACAACCTCCACACGCTCAACCGCTACATCCGCGCCTTCTCCGACGAGCACGGCGACGCGGTAGACTGGCTCGCGCATATTGAACGGCAGCCCGCGCTCTACTGCAACGAGGGACAGGCCCACCGGATGCAGCAATTTTTCCTCTCGCTGCGCGAGGAGGTGGGGCTGGAATCCATTCTCGGCGCGGCCCCGCCGAAGGTCCTCGGCTCGCTCGCCGTCGTCAACCGCCTCGTCGAGCTGGTGATCCTCATGGAGCGCTTCCGCACCGAGCAGCCCGAGCCCGCCGCGGCCGACCGCGCCTCCGCCGCGCCGGACATGAGCGAGATCCTGCGCTATCTCTACTGCCACACCGGCGAAAAGCTGACGCTCAAGGGGCTCTCGCGCATCTTCTATGTCTCCGAGAGCAGCCTGAGCAGCTATATCAGCGGCATGACGGGACTCTCGTTCTTTGACCTGCTCAACGAAATGCGCATCGGCAAGACCGCGAATTATCTGCTCTATACCGACCTCACGCTCGAGGAGATCGCCGCGGCGCTCGGCTATGTGGACGCCTCGCATATCTCCAAGGTCTTTTCCGCGCGCGTGGGAATGCGCATTAACGACTACCGCAAGACCTACCGGCGCGTGGAGAGCATCTGCCGCATCGAGACCGACCGGCGCGTCTACGCGCTGGTGGAGTATATCTGCCGCAGCTACAATGAGCCGCTCTCCGCACGCGCGGTCGCCGAAAAATTCGGCTGCACCGCCGCCGAAATGAACCGCGCACTGATGCTGCAGGTGGAGAAGAATTTCGAGGAATTTCTCAACTACGTCCGCATTAACCGCGCCGCCGAGCTGCTGCTCACCACCGACCAGACCGTGACCTACATCGCCATGGAGGTCGGCTACGCCAACGTCAAGACCTTCAACCGCAATTTCCTGCGCTTCAAGGTGATGACACCCGGCGATTTCCGCAAAAAGGTCGCGCTTCAGGAAAGTCGCCTATAATCTCTTTTTCCCTTGCCGCTTCGGCTGTTTTTCCGCAGCCGAAGCGTTTTTTTCGCCGCTTTTCGAGCTTCGATTCGGTCATTTTTGTTATTTTGTACAAAAATCACACGCTTTGCAAGTATTTCATGATATGACTTGACAATAACTCGGCGAGGTGTTATTTTGGACATAAGCCCTTTGCAATTCATTTGCCGCTCTCTTGCGTCATACACATCAAGTATGGACGGCATTGATGCAGGGGCCGGCTCCGCACGGCGGACATCCATCCCTGCAAGCCCTGACCGTTCCGAGGAAGGAAAACGGTCACAACAAATTGAAGGAGGATACAAACCATGCGCAAATCCATGAAGAAGCTCATTGCTCTCACCCTCGCCTGCCTGATGCTCGCGACACTGTTCGTCGGCTGCGGCAAGAAGGACGACGGAGGCAGCTCCGGCGGCGACACCATCAAGCTCGGCTGGATGGGCTCGCTCACCGGCGACCAGGCCGCCTACGGTACCTGCGAAAGCCAGACCCTCAAGATGATGGTCGAGGACCTCAACGCCAACGGCGGACTGCTCGGCAAGCAGGTCGAGCTGATCTGCTACGACACCAAGGGCGACGCGCAGGAGGCGGTCAACGTCGCCAAGCGTCTGTGCGCGCAAGATCAGGTCTGCGCGATCATCGGCCCGAACGCCTCGGGTCAGTGCATTGCCATCCAGTCCGTCCTCGACCAGTACAAGATCTCCGATATGTCCACCGTGGCGACCAACGAGAAGGTCACCATGCAGGACGGTCAGCTCAAGGAATACAACTTCCGCGTCTGCTTCCTCGATCCCCAGCAGGGCAAGATCGCCGGTTCGTTCGTGTATGATAACCTCGGCTTTGACAAGGCCGCCATCCTCTACGACGTCAACGACGACTACGCGCTGGGTCTGAAGGACAACTTCGTCAAGGTCTTTGAGTCCAAGGGCGGCACCATCGTCGCCGAGGAGGGCTACACCGCCGGCGACACCGACTTCACCGCGCAGCTGACCAAGATCAAGGAAGCGCAGCCCCAGATCATCTTCACCCCCATCTTCTATCAGGATTTCATCATGATCCACAAGCAGGCCCGCACCCTCGGCATTGAGGTGCCGATGCTCGGCGGCGACGGCTGCGCGTCCGAGGTCCTCTTCGACGCCGCCGACGCGGTGGACGGCTCCTACGTCATCAACCACGTTTCCCTCGTCGATCCCGCGGGCGACGCCTTCCGCAAGGAGTATGCCGAGAAGTACAACGGCGCGAAGATGGAGCTCAACGGCTACATGGCGCACGACGCGTTCCTGCTCTGGTGCGCGGCGGTCGAGAAGGCCGGCAGCGATGACCCGCAGGCCATCGCCGACGCGTACTCTCAGGTCGAGGTCGAGGGTATGGCCGGTAAGATCAAGATCTCTGCCGAGGACCACAACCCCGTCGGCAAGTCCGGCTGCGTGGAGCGCATCGACGGCAAGAACAAGACCTACGTCTTTGAGACCTACATCGCCGCGGACTAAGCACATTCCCAAAACAGAAAAAGCAAGCACCCTTTCGACACTCGGGCGCCCCGCACGGGGCGCCCGAGGTTAACAGGACAAAAGGAGGCTATACATGGGTATAGAATATTTTCTCCAGCAGCTGGTCAACGGCATCTGCCTCGGCGGTATGTACGCGCTGATGTCGGTCGGCTATTCGCTGGTCTACAGCATTATGAACTTTTCCAACTTTGCCCACGGAGGCGTCATCATGGTCGGCGCTTATGTGGGCTATTTTGCACTCACGGCGCTGAACGTTCCGTTTCTTCCGGCGTTTCTGCTCTGCGGCGTGGGCAGCGGCCTGCTCGCCGTCATCATCGAGCGGCTGGTCTACTCGCCGCTGCGTAAGCGCCATGCCCCGTCCCTGTACTTCATCATCTCGGCGATGGGCGCTTCCATCTTCCTGGAAAATTTCGTCATCGCCACCATCGACGGCACCCCCAGAAACTACCCTCCGATCTTCGATAACCGCATCAACATCGGCGGGATCTCCCTTGGCGTCGACAGTCTGCTGATGATCGTGGTCTCGGCCGTCGCGCTGCTGATTTTGATGTTCATCATACAGAAAACCAAGGTCGGCCTTGCCATCCGCGCCTGCTCGTACAGCGAGAAGGCCTCGACCCTCATGGGCATCAACGGCGATCTCGTGATCTTCATCATCTTCCTCATGGGCGGCGTGCTCGCCGGCTTCGCCGGTATGCTCTACGGCATGCGCTTCATCGTCAAGCCAACCATCGGTCAGGTCACGAACAAGTCCTTCGTCGCGGCGGTGTTCGGCGGTCTCGGCAGTCTCCCCGGCGCGATCGTCGGCTCGGTGCTGCTCGGCATCATGGAGATCTTTGTCGCGTCTTTCAACTCCAACCTGCGCGACCTGTTCGTGTACGGACTTCTGATCCTCGTCCTCGTCATCAAGCCGTCCGGCCTGATGGGCAAGGTCGTGGAAGACAAAGCGTAAGGAGGGAGGAACGATATGTTTAGCTGGTATTACATCGAAGGCATCCTCATTCAGTCCTGCTACACCCTGCTGATCGTGCTCGGCCTTTCCATCCTTACGGGCTACACCGGTATGTTCTCGTTCGGTCACGCGGGCTTCGTGTGCATCGGCGCGTATGTTTCCATTCTCTGCACGATGGCGTTCGGTCTGCCCTACTGGCTCTCGCTCATCATCGCGGGCCTCGCCGCCATGCTGCTCGGCGCGGGCCTCGGCAAGATCACGCTGAACCTCAAGGGCGACTACTTCTGCATCGCCACGCTCGGCGTGGGCGAGGCGATACGGCTGATCTTTAACAATTTGCAGCTCACCATCAATGTCGGCGGCAAGGACTTCCTGCTCGACGGCGCGAAGGGCGTGGCGAGCATCCCCCTGCACACCACCTTCAAGGGCTCGCTGGTCATCGTCGTCATCTTCCTCACCGCCACGGCGCTGCTGATGAACTCCAAGCACGGACGCAGTATGCTCGCCGTGCGCGAGGACGAGCTGGCGGCCCAGATGAGCGGCATCAACACCTTCCGCTCCAAGATGCTCGCCATGTGCATGTCCGCGCTCTACGCCGGCATCGCAGGCGGCATGATGGCGCACTACTTCGGTTATCTCCAGCCCAAGATGTTCCTGATGACCAAGTCTACGGAGTATACCATCATGGTCATCTTCGGCGGCATGGGCTCCATCACCGGCTCGGTGCTCGGCACGGTGCTGCTCTGCGCGCTGCCGGAGCTGCTGCGCGCGGTCGGTGACTGGCGACTGGTCATGTACGGCCTCGCCGTTATCGTCATCATGATCGTCCGTCCGAAGGGTCTCATGGGCGGCAAGGAGCTGCCGGTCGGCAGGATCTGCCGTGCCGTCGGCCGCGTTTTCACCAAGAAGAAAAAGGACCTGCCTCCGCCTGACGGTGGCAGCGTCGGAGAGGAGGCGTCGGTATGAGCGACATCACCTTCAAGCACCATGACCCCAACGTCATGCTCGAGCTCTGGCACGTCACCAAGCGCTTCGGCGGCCTGACCGCCGTGGGCGACGTTTCCTTCAAGATCAAAAAGGGTGAGATCTACGCGCTCATCGGCCCCAACGGCGCGGGCAAGACCACCATCTTCAACCTCATCACGGGCGTCTACGCGCTCACCGAGGGCCGCGTCATTTTCGACGGTACGGTCGTCGGGCAGGGCGACGCCATCATCAAGGACGATATGCGCGAAACGGATGTCAAGCCCTTCCGCAAGCAGCCCTACGACATCATGTCCCGCGGCATGGCGCGCACGTTCCAGAACATCCGCCTGTTCAAGAGCGAAACGGTCTACAACAACGTTCTCACCGCGTGCCACGCGGAGGCGGATTACAACATCTTCCAGTCGCTTTGGCGCCTTAAGGCCGGTCCCAAATGGCTGACGAAGTACTATTACCAGGAAAAGGCTCTGCGCGAAAAGACCGAGGAGCTTTTGAAGATCATGGGCATCTGGGAGCAGCGCGACATGATCGCCGTCAACCTGCCCTACGGCCAGCAGCGCAAGCTGGAGATCGCCCGCGCCCTTGCGACCGATCCCAAGCTGCTGCTGCTCGACGAGCCCGCCGCCGGCATGAATCCGGAGGAGACGCTTGCCCTGATGGACCTCATCCGCGAGATCCGCGACCGCTTCGACCTGACCGTGCTCATCATCGAGCATCACATGGACCTCGTGATGAACGTCTCCGACCGCATCTTCGTGCTCAACTTCGGCAAGCCTCTTGCCGAGGGAACGCCCGCGGAGATCCAGAGCAATCCCGAGGTCATCGAGGCCTATCTCGGAAAGGAGGACGACGGCGATGGCGATGCTTGAAATTCGTGACCTGAACGTTTACTACGGCGGCATCCACGCCCTCAAGGGCATCTCGCTCGAGGTCGAGGAGGGGCAGATCGTCTCGATGATCGGCTCCAACGGCGCGGGCAAATCGTCCATGATGAATGCCATTTCCGGCATTGTGAAGTATAAGTCCGGCGAGATCCTCTACAAGGGTCAGCCGCTGCCGACCGCCGCGAACAAGGTCGTCCGGCTCGGCGTATGTCAGGTGCCGGAGGGCCGCCTGATCTTCGCGAACCTCACCGTTTACGAGAACCTGAAGGTCGGCGCGTATCTGCGCGGCGACAAGGACGGCATCGAGCGCGACCTCAAGCGCGTGTATGAGATTTTCCCGCGCTTGGAGGAGCGCAAAAATCAGATCGCCGGCACGCTCTCCGGCGGCGAGCAGCAGATGCTGGCGATGGGCCGCGGCATCATGTCCGCGCCCGACCTCATCATGCTCGACGAGCCGTCCCTCGGCCTCGCGCCGCTGCTGGTCAACACCATTTTCGATACCATCCGCGAGATCAAGGCCATGGGCAAGACCATTCTGCTCGTGGAGCAGAACGCACTCAAGGCGCTCTCCGTCGCGGACAACGCCTATGTTCTCGAACAGGGCCGCATCACCAAGTCCGGCCCGGGCAAAGAACTGCTCAAGGACCCCGCCATCGCGGAGGCCTATCTCGGCAAGGCGGCTCGCTGAGCCAAACCATAAATTTTGGAGGTAATTCCCAATGGCTAAAACGGCACAGGATGTCATGCAGCTCATTCGTGAGCAGGGCATCAAGATGGTCGATTTCAAAATGGTCGATATCAACGGCCAGTACCGCCATGTGACCATTCCCGCCCAGAATTTTACCGAAGCGACCATGACCGACGGCATCGGCTTCGACGCCTCGAACTACGGCTATGCCGTGGTCGAAAAGAGCGACATGGTCTTTATTCCCGACCCCGCTACCGCGCAGATCGACCCCTTCTGTGAGGTCTCCACCCTGTCGATGACCGGCAACGCCATGATCATCGACTACCCCCACAACCGCCCGCTCGACCAGTATCCGCGCAACATCGTGCTGGCAGCGGAGCAGTATATGCGTGATACCGGCATCGCCGACACGATGCTCATTCTGCCGGAGTTTGAGTTCTATCTCTTCGACGATGTAGCATGGAAGGTCGCGCCGAACGAGATCGGCATGAGCCTCGACGCGGAGCAGGCGCATTGGAACGGCGACATCAACGGCCGCGGCGTCATCGTCCCGCGGCAGGGCCACTACCACATTGCCAAGCCGCTCGACCGCACCTACGAGTGCCGCAGCGAGATGTGCCTGCGCATGGAGGAGGCCGGCATCCCCATCAAGTATCACCACCCCGAGGTCGGCGGCGCGGGCCAGTTCGAGATCGAGCCGAAGCTCGGCGAGATGAGCAAAATGGCTGACGCGACCATGCTCATCAAGTACATCATCCACAACACCGCCCTCAAGTACGGCAAGAGTGCCACGTTCATGCCCAAGCCCGTTTACGGCGAGGCCGGCAGCGGAATGCACGTCCATATGCTGCTCTTAAAGGACGGCGAGCCGGTGTTCTCCGACGACAACGGCTACTCGCATCTCAGTCAGGAGGCCCACTGGTTCATGGGCGGTCTTCTCAAGCACATCCATTCCCTCTGCGCCATCACGAATCCCAGCACCAACTCCTTCAAGCGTCTGGTGCCGGGCTTTGAGGCGCCCGTCACCGTCGGCTATGCCACGAGCAACCGCAGCGCGGTCATCCGCATCCCCGCCTACGCCAAGACACCGAATATGCGCCGCTTTGAGCTGCGCAATCCGGACGCCACCTGCAACCCGTACTTCTGCTACGCGGCGCTGCTGATGGCCGGTCTTGACGGCATTGAAAACAAGGTCGACCCGCACGAAAACGGCTGGGGCCCCTACGACGTCAACCTCTACACCCTCTCCGACGAGGAGAAGGCCAAGCTGCAGGGTCTGCCCACCTCGCTTGACGCGGCGCTTGACGCGCTCGAGGCCGACCACGACTATCTCACGAAGGGCGGCGTGTTCCCCGAAGCGCTGCTCCGCAGCTTCATCGCCGCCAAGCGCAGGGAATGCGCGGCCATGGCCGCCATCCCGCATCCCGCGGAATTCGAACGCTACTACAACCTGTAAAAAACTGCGCGCATCCATCGGGGGACCGCCTTCCGGCGGCTCCCCCCTTTGCGCGCCCGAAACCACGCTCCGCGCCGCGCGGAGAGCAAAGGAGAACGATCATGGAACAAGTCCTGCTGGATCAGATCATCGCCCTGCGCGCACAGCTCCACGCCTGCGCGGAGGTCTCCGGCCGCGAGGCCGTGACAAAGCACACCCTGCTGACCTTCCTGCGCGAGCATACCTCGCTGGAGCTTCATGAGCTTGCGGGCGGCTTCTACGCCGCGCACCGTGAGCCGGAGGGCACAAAGCCCATGGTCGCGCTGCGCGCGGATTACGACGCGCTGGCGACGCCCCAGGGCGGCGCGGCGCACCTGTGCGGTCACGACGGACATGCCGCGGCGCTGTGCGGCGTCGCGCTGATGCTTGAGGGGCAGTCCATCGGGCGCAGCGTGTTTCTGCTCTTTCAGGGCGCGGAGGAGACCGGTGCGGGCGCGGCGCTGTGCTGTGAGCTTTTTGACCGCGAGAAGGTCGACGAGATCTACGGCGCACACAACCTGCCGGGCTTTCCGTTCGGCGCGGTGCTCACCCGCGCGGGCACCTTTGCCTGCGCCAGCCGCGGCGTGACGATTCATTTTGTTGGTAAGCCCGCCCACGCCGCCTATCCCGAGACCGGCATCTCCCCCGCTCCCGCAGTCGGACAGCTGTTGGTCGATCTGCCCGCGCTCGCCGCACCCGAGCAGTACCGCGGCATCACGCTCTGCACCGTCATCGGCGCGCAGATGGGCGAAAAGGCCTTCGGCGCGGCGGCGGAGTCCGCCGAGCTGTGGCTGACGCTTCGCGGCGAGCACGACGACGATCTCGCGCGGCTCCGCCACAGTGTGCTCACCCGCGCGCAGGAGCTGGCCCACAAGAACCATCTGGAGTTTTCCTTTGAAGAACAGGACATTTTTCCCGCCACGGAAAACGACGCGCTCTGCGCCAGCCGCGTCATGCGCGTGTGCCGCGGCACGCTCCTGCATGACCCGATGCGCTGGAGCGAGGATTTCGGCCACTATCTGCACCGCTGCCGCGGCGCGTTCTTCGGCGTGGGCGCGGGCGAGGATCACCCGCAGATCCACACCGAGCACTACGAATACCCCGACACGCTTCTGGAGCCGACCGTCGAGGCGTTCCGGGCGCTGCTCACCAGCGAATAAGAAAGGACCTGCGCCGCGCGGCGCAGGTCCTTTCTTTTGTTTGTTAAGGCAATACCGCATAATGGTACAAGCGCGATTTGCTCGCAAAGCGCCGCGGCTTTCATTGTGCGGTGTTGCCTTAAGCCTTTTTGCGGATGAGGATGAACGGGGTGCATTGCCCCTCCTGCCCCGCGGGATTGTCGCGCACGATCTCACAGAGCTGCTCGTCCGTCAGCGTGACGTTGCGGCACTTGCCGAGGATCACGCAGTCGATGTCGCTCGCATCGATGATCATGGCCTTCACGCCGGTCTTTTCGTAGATCTCATCGCAGACGCCGGAGGGGTTTTCGGGATTGAGAATACCGTAGTCCACATACTCCTTGAACGAAATATCGTAGTCGATCAGACCGTCGATGCCGTCCACCTCGTGTCCGCAGACCTTGTAGAACACGCCCTTCTTGCCGAAGAGCTTTGTCACCGCCGAGCAGAAGGCCGCCAGCAGCACACGCGGCAGGCCGCAGATCATAATGATGAGCTGCATCTTGTGCGGCGTGCCCGCGCCGGGACCCGCGGGCGTGACGTGTACGAAGCGGCACAGCAGCTTCGCCCAGAAGCCGGGGTGGATGTCCTTGCGGTAGACGATGCGCTTCTGGCACAGGGCGATGACCTTCTCGCTGATGCTCAGCAGGTCGCCCTCCTCATAGAGCGGCTTGACGTAGCGCTCGATCAGGTCGATATAGTTCTCGCCGATCTGGACGAAATGCGTCTGGATGGCGTGGCGCTGATAGACGCCGGTCGAGGTCTCGATCTCGACCTTTTTGGACTCATTTGCAACAAATTCCATGAAAAATGCCTCTTTCGTGCAGGATGATCAAGTGTGCATTTATTGTACCACAAAATCCGTAAAAAGCTACTGTTATTTGCAAAAAGATAAAAATTCGGAAAAGCGCGGCGTTCGCCGCGCTTTTCGTTTGCTTATTGCCCTCTCTGTGCCTGCGGCATCTCCCATGCCAGATGGTCGGTGTGGAGCAGATGATGCGATTTCTCTCCGAGGGGCTTGCCGAGATAGTCGCGATAGAGCGCCTGCACGTCGGGATTTTCGTGCGAGAAGCGCAGCGCTTCGCCCTTGTCGAGCCGCCAGAGCACGCCGCCGCGTGCCTCCGCCAGCTCCTGCCCGTCATGAATGGGCTGACCGCCGCCGCCCGCGCAGCCGCCGGGACAGGCCATGACCTCGACAAAGTCATAGCTGACCTCGCCACGCTCGATGGCGTTGAGCAGCTTCCGCGCGTTGCCGAGTCCGCTCACCACCGCGACCTTCACCTCGCCCGCCGTAGGAATGGTAAAGCTCGCCTCCTTCCAGCCGTCCATGCCGCGCACGGCGGTGAAGGCGTCGGGATCGGGGTTCTCGCCGGTCACGAGGTAGTACGCCGAGCGGAGCGCGGCGTCCATCACGCCGCCGGTCGCGCCGAACACGACCGCCGCGCCCGTGCCGCTGCCGAGCGGGGAGTCGAACTCCTCCTCCGGCAGATGGACAGGGGAAATGTGGTTCGCGCGGAGCATGATGTCCAGCTCGCGCGTGGTGATGCTCACATCGACATCGGGAATGCCGTCCTCGCCGCGCATGGTCGGAAGCGCACACTCGCTCTTCTTTGCGACGCACGGCATGATGGACACGACGAACAGCCGCTTGGGATCAATGCCGATCTTCTCGGCAAAGTAGGTCTTGGCAATGGCACCGAACATCTGCTGCGGGGATTTCGCGGTGGAAAGCTCCTCCGTCCGCTCGGGGTACTGCGACTTGAGAAAGCGCACCCAGCCCGGGCAGCAGGAGGTGAACATCGGCCAACGGTAGTCCTTTTTGTGCGTGAAGCGCTCAAGAAACTCGCTGCCCTCCTCCATGATGGTGAGGTCGGCGGTAAAGTCCGTGTCAAAGATGTAGTCAAAGCCGATCTGCCGCAAGGCGCTGACCATATGGCCGGTGGTGGCCCACGCTGTCGGCAGGCGGAACGTCTCCGCCCAAGCCACACGGACGGCGGGAGCAACCTGAACAATGGTCGTGATGTCAGGATCTGCCAACGCATCCAAAACCCGGTTGGTATTGTCACGGGCCGTCAGCGCGCCGGTGTTGCAAGATGTCACCAGACGGTCTGTGCCGTCCACCTCCACCATGCACATCCGGCAGGCTACATCACGCCAATACTGCCGTCCTTCCAAGTCTTTGAATAATATATCCCGAATGTCCTGCATAGCGATTCCTTTCCATATTTCCACATTTTGCTCATTTAGCCCTTTCTCTTTACACTTTTTCCAAAGCATGCTATGATACAAAAACAATTCTTGTATACATTTTAAGTGCTTTCTCAATTGACCACAAACAGTAAAAAAGCAACATCCAACAACCATTCTCTGAGTTTCAAACTTTTTGTTGTACTATCACCGCAAAAATTTTCAAAATCTGGAGGTCTGTTATGGAGCAATCCCGTTCTTTTGAACGTATGGTACTGGGGCATGCTATCACTGCTGTCCTTTTTCCCGCCGGAAATAATTGGTGTGTAATAATCACCGGCGGTTGTCTGCCGCATATAGGAAGTATTTCGACCGCATATTGGCACCCCACAGGAGTGGATCTTCAGGAAGTTCTTCTGCCCACTCACCGGGATAATGTTGTAAGTCGCCACTTTGCGGAGGTCCTCTGCCAAAAGCTCCACACAACCGTCACTGTGGTCTGTGGGATCCACTATGATGCGCCTGGCCCAAACGGCTTAGAGAAGATTCTATCCTGCACAGACGCATTACTATCGGATATTCTAATTTTCTTTTCAGAGCAGTTCGTACATGAACACAATGCAAAGTAGTCCGTTTGTCAATGGACAAGAAGCCGTAGGCTCGATCCCTTTTCACA
>ERZ825670.1805-NODE-1805-length-22133-cov-3.206722_pt1 | contig 22133 bp, 19 predicted proteins | sample MGYA00519929_ERZ825670 | MGnify/ENA primary metagenome ERZ825670 (study PRJEB31778, sample SAMEA3449207) | human gut metagenome | biome: human gut; feature: human-associated habitat; material: faeces | place: United Kingdom | collected 2010/2012 ...
ATCCCAGAAGAAGAAAAGATGTATCCCATGCGATACGGACGTATTTAAATGGAACGTGCGGTACTTTCTTTGCAAGAATAAATGAAATTGCATCGTACGGTGATGTACCAAGAGCAGCAGTCATATACATGGCGGCTCCGAAAATAAATACAATCAGTGCAGGCAGCAGGATACAGATGCGAACCGGCATGGATTCAAAGAAATGTGCGGGAAAGATTCTGCTGTAGATCCATCTGCAGGTATCGGAGATATATCCGATAAAGATCATATTTGCAATCGTTCCAAAACCGATCAGGCTTGTATCGGACAGGAAAATGATGATAAAAAGGATCAGATTGATCAGAAGCTGGGCTGTTCCAAATGTCAGTCCGACATGGGAGATTACTCCCTGCGTAAATGCCGAACATGGATCTGTACCGAAATGGATCTCGATCAGCCAGGAGAGTCCGAATCCCTGGATGAGAACTCCAAGTATGACCATGATCAGTCTGTTCCTGAATTTTTCAGGTCTTGCAAACCAGTTTAATTTTTTCATAGATACCTCCTCAAGATATAAAAAATAAAGTCACAAAAAATGCAGTAACAGCATATAGCTTATCGTTCCGGCAGCGATGGACAGGAACATATTCCGTTTCCATATTTTTTTCAAGCATCTCGACAGCGACAAACTCCAAAGAGCCACCGTAGATCAGAAAACTCATGCAAAGAGGGTAGACAAAAGAAAACCCGGATGCATTCATGTAGATTCCATAAGCCATTCCGAGAAAACTGAACCCGGCTAAAATAGGGAGAGTATAAGGAAAAGCGGCTTTGAAAGCTTTGCGTTTCATAAATCCTCCTTGAAATCATTTCCAACATACGATAAAATTTTTAACAGATGCAAGTATAGCATTAACGACAAAAAATTACAATCATCAGAAAAAGAGGCAGGTATACCAGAAGAAAGGACGGGTATACAGAAAAAGCAGGTGGAACTATGACATTGCAACAATTAAAATATGTCTGCATGGTAGCAGAAACAGGGAAGATCACTGAAGCAGCAAAAAAATTATATATTTCCCAGCCGAGTCTGACAAATGCCATCCATGAGCTGGAAAAAGAGATGAATGTGGTTATTTTTAACCGGACGAATAAGGGCATCAGCCTCTCAGCAGAGGGGGAAATCTTTCTGGGGTATGCCAGACAGGTTCTGGAACAGGCAGCAGTACTGGAGGACAAATATAAAGGAGGACACGGGGAAAAGAAAAAGTTCTGCGTGTCGACGCAGCATTATTCTTTTGCGGTAAATGCGTTTGTAGATCTGATCAAAAGGTATGGTCAGGATGAGTATGATTTCAGCATCCGGGAAACGCAGACTTATGAGATCATTGAAGATGTGGCGAGAATGAGAAGTGAGATTGGTCTTCTCTTTTTAAATGATTTTAATGAGACGGTACTCCGCAAGATTCTGAAATCCAACGGACTGGAGTTTCATCTTCTCTTTGTGGCGAGGCCGCATGTCTTTATCAGCAGACGGCATCCGCTGGCAGACAGGGAAGTCATTACCAATGAAGAACTGGAAGATTATCCATATTTGTCCTTTGAACAGGGGGAACATAATTCCTTTTATTTTTCCGAGGAAGTTTTTTCGGTTTCAGAGCGAAAGAAAAATATCAGAGTCAGAGACAGGGCAACACTTTTCAATCTTTTGATCGGGCTGAATGGCTATACTGTATGCAGCGGTGTCATTGATGAAAATTTAAATGGGAAAGATATCATTGCAGTACCGCTGGCAGATGAGAATGAAATGAAGATCGGATATATCGTGCATCAGAAAAACCGCATAAGCAGACTTGGAACTACCTATTTAAAGGCACTGGAAAAGTATCTGGATCCCAAAGAAGAACCGGGAAGGGAATGTCTGCATATGCGGCAGGAATAAGTAAGAAGATGTCGGGGTCAAAAGCCCCCGACTATGATACCTACGGATTGTTACGCACTACGTGCTCCCACAATCCTACCCAACATTCGCATATCGTGGTGCTTACGCCCCACTTTTATGCTCATATTGGGGCGGGTCACAAGGTCATTCTACCACTAGTGTGCGAGCACACGTGGTGTCAGACCTTTTGACCCTGGTATCATAATAATAACGAATCAACGTAGGAGGAATAATTATGATTATATCTACCAGGGGAAGATATGCACTTCGTGTCATGATTGATCTGGCCGGACAAGATCCGAATACTTATACGCCACTCAAGGAAATTGCAGCACGGCAGGAGATTTCTGAAAAATATCTTGAAAATATTCTCAAGTCTCTTGTTACCGGTGGCCTGATCTTTGGACTTCGCGGAAAAGGCGGTGGCTATAAGCTCACTAAGAAACCGGAGGATTATACTATTTCTTCAATTCTCCGTCTCACAGAGGGATCACTTGCACCGGTGGCATGTCTTGAAGAAAATGCGACTGAATGTGAAAGGGAAGCGGTTTGCCCTACCCGCCCACTTTGGAAAAAACTGGATACACTGATCCAGGATTATCTTGGCAGTGTCTCACTGAAAGACCTGATTGATGGGACTGTCTGACAAAAAAGAACGTTACTCCCGAATGACTGCACATCCATGGAGTAACGTTCTTTCTTTTCTATAACTATCTTTATGCCAGACTTCCGCCTGTCTTATACAAAATTTTCCGCTCTGCTTTCCTCTCTCTTTTTAACTTCTCTTATACCTTGAAGCGGTATCCGACTCCCCAGATTGTCTCAATGTACTGTGGATGAGATGTGTCATATTCAATCTTTTCACGGATCTTTTTAATATGTACGGTAACTGTTGCAATATCTCCTATTGACTCCATATCCCAAATCTCACGGAATAATTCTTCCTTTGAATAAACATGGTTTGGATGTCCTGCCAGAAACGAAAGCAGATCGAACTCTTTTGTTGTAAAGGAACGTTCCTCACCGTTCACCCATACACGTCTCGCTGTCCGGTCGATCTTAAGTCCGCGGATCTCTATCACATCATTCTGTTCCACAACACTTCCGATCAGACGCTCATATCTTGCAAGACGGGCTTTCACGCGTGCGACCAGCTCGCTTGGACTAAACGGCTTCGTCATATAATCATCCGCACCAAGGCCGAGTCCGCGGATTTTGTCGATATCATCCTTCTTTGCCGAAACCATTATAATAGGTGTATTCTTGTGCTCACGAATCTTCTTGCAGATATCAAATCCATCAATTCCTGGAAGCATCAGATCTAAAATGATCAGATTAAAATCTTCTTTGAGTGCACGTTCAAGTCCACTAGTACCAGATGTTTCAATCTCCACCTCAAATCCAGAAAGCTCAAGATAATCTCTTTCTAACTCTGCAATGCTAATTTCATCTTCTATTATTAATATGCTTGCCATGTCATTCCTTCCTTTCTTTTCCGCGCATCTGCATTATATGCGTTGAATTTTTTGACGAATTATCCTGCGTAAATACAACCTTTCCTGTACCGCTTTCTTTCGTCACTTTTTGCTCTTTTGTTTTTGCTTCTTTTACTTTTGTTTCCTTTGCCTTAGTCTCTTTTATTTTTTCATCTGTATTGTCTGCCTCTGCTGACTCTACATTTTGTACATTTTCCTGATATTTTCTCAAAACAAAGTACACCACTGTTCCAGTACCTTCTTTACTCGAAGCCCAAACCTTTCCGCCATGATCCTCTAGTATCTTGCGCACAATAGAAAGGCCGATACCGCTTCCTCCCTTTGCCGAATTGCGCGATGAATCAGTACGGTAAAAACGATCAAATATATATGGAATATCCTTTGTCGCAATTCCTTTTCCATTATCCTCAATCTCAACCTGAATGAAATCACCGACATCTTTTATTCGCATATTGATAAAGCACTGTGACTTGTCAAAGTATTTGCATGAATTACTGATGATGTTATTTACCACCCTTCGAATCTGTTCCGGATCAGCAATAACCATTACTTGTTCATCTACATAATTGGCATACTGGAATACAATATTTTTTGCACCAAGATCAAGTCCAACTTCTTCGGCACAATCTCCAAAATAATCGCTGACATTGATTTTTCTAAAATTGTATGGAATGCGATTAGTATCAATCTTTGAGTAAAATGTCAGTTCGTCAATAAGGCGCTGCATATCGTTTGCCTTGTTGTAGACAGTTTTAAGATAACGTTCCATCTTTTCTGGTGTATCAGCAACACCATCCATGATTCCTTCCACATATCCCTTGATAGATGTGATAGGTGTTTTCAAATCATGCGAGATATTACTAATCAGCTCACGATTTTCGTTGTCAAAACGTATCTTCTCCTCTGCACTTTCCTTTAGGCGCTGTCTCATCTTCTCAAAATCTGTACAAAGCTGCCCCATCTCATCATTTGATGCAGCAGTCACCAAAAAATCAAGATTTCCTGACTTAATTTTCTCAGTGGCCAGGCGAAGCTCCTTAATAGGTTGTACAACTGAGCGGTAAATCCATGTTGTGAAAATACATGCCGTCAAAAATAGGATAAAAATCATTGCCAGCACAAACTGAACGACAAGCTGCTTTAACTCTGGAAGCCACTGATTAACCTTTACAAGTGTATATACCTGTGCACGGCTTCCATCTGCAAATTTGCTGTCAGCTGCCTTTCCAAGTATAGTATTCTCCTTACTCAGATATACAGTACTAGTATCATCGGCTGCATCTATTGTTTCCTGTGACTCTCTTTCGATTGCCTCAATCTCTTCCTGCTTGAGAGGCTTATAGCTGTAGTAAATGTCCTCATCCTTAAGAACAACTACATTAATAAATTCTCCTGCCTCCTTCTCACAGTACTTTTCCAGCATCTTTTTGTCTTCCAGCAACTGACTGTCTTCTTCTATTTCATCCTGCAATTTCAGCTGTACATTGTTCATCAGCTGACTAAATAATTTATTATTATTAGGAAAAAAATCCGTAAACTCTGCTGACACGCCATAGCTGTTCTGAATGATTACAAACTGATAGCGTACTAACACAACGCTAAATACACAAAATAAAAACAACGGTATTGCCATAATCATTAAAAATGATATGATCAGTTTATTTTTCAGCTTCATGGCACTCTCCTTTCTTTTGTTTTACCAGCTTGCCTGCTCAAAATTTATGAGCTTTCTCGATAACTGGCTGCCATAAGCTTATTATATCAGATTCTTCCTAATGCGTATCTAAAAAATGAGCGAATGATTCTAAAAAAAATATAAAATGCTACCGTTCATCCCCCCCTGAGCTGAGTGCAAATCCGTAGACTTGCTGTACTCCCGCCGCGAGAAGTGCTTTAGCGCATGATTCCATGGTGCTTCCTGTTGTATAAATATCATCGACAAGTATCACGCGTTTGTATGCCTGTGCCCGTTTTTTATCTGCTATAAATGCATCTTCAAGATTTTTCTGACGCGTCGCACTGTCGAGATCTTTTTGCGGACGTGTCTTTTTGACACGAATTAGAACTTTTGTGTCAATTGGAAGTGACCACTCTTCTCCTATTCGCCTGGCAATCTCCTCTGCCTGATTAAAACCACGCTTTTTTTGTCTTGATGGATGAAGCGGAATAGGAATTAAACAGTCACACTGCCATCGCATAACAGTATCTCGGTACTCATGAGCTGCCTCGCTGCAAGGGTAGTCAAGAAGCTGTCTTTCATTATGATACTTTACATGAAAGATCATTTTGTGAACCCATTCCTGCCTGTAATCATATCCGGTTAGGCTGCGGACAATGCAACGCTTCATTCTCATGCAGTCCTCACAATATTCCTTTTCTTCATTAAGCAGCAGACGGCCACATTTTAAACAGCCCTTATCTGCTACCAAATGAAAATTTTTTCTGCAGGTATCACAAATCATTTCTCCCCATGGACTTACAATGTCTCTGCATACCGGGCAGCGCCTTGGGAAAAATAACTCATCAAGCCAGCTCATATACCTCCTTTATCCGATCCTTTAATCCGCTGTAACGTTTTTGCTCCTGTTCGTTTGCGATCATTTCCTGAAAAGTGTACACACTTCCCACAATGCAAACGCAGCTCTTCGCTCTTGTAACTCCCGTATAAAGCAGATTTCTGTTCATTAACATCCTTGGACCTCCAAGAAGCGGCAAAATCACGGCCGGGTACTCACTTCCCTGTGATTTGTGAATTGTAACGGCATAAGCTAGTTCCAATTCCTCTGCCTGCTTAAACTCATATTCAACACGGCGTCCTTCCTCAAACTCAACTGTAATCCTTTCAGTATAGGAATTTATTTCCCTCACAATTCCCATATCTCCATTGAATACGCCGACACCCTCATCAAGCGGCATACGATAACTATTTAACACCTTCCACTCCATCTGGTAATTGTTTTTGATCTGCATGACTTTATCACCCTCACGCAAAATAAAACTGCCAACAGTAAGCTCCTGCTTAGAAGGATCCGGCGGATTCAATGCTTCCTGCAAAGCAGCATTTAGCTGTTCCACACCAAGAAGACCTTTTCTCATCGGTGTTAATACCTGAATGTCACGTGTGCTGCTGTTTACATAGTTAGGAAGCTTATCCTTTAAAAGCGTGATTGTCGCGCCGATGATATTTCCTGGATTATCGCGCTTAATAAAAAGAAAATCGCGGCTTCCGGGTCTTGGCTCCACCATCTCTCCAGCATTAATTCGGTGCGCATTCATGATGATATCACTCTCTGCTGCCTGTCTAAAAATTTTCTCAAGGCGTACAACTGGAAACGCATCTGAATAGATCATATCGCGCAGTACATTTCCAGGGCCTACGCTTGGAAGCTGATTCACATCACCTACAAGAATCAGACGCATTCCAGGAACTAGTGCACGAAGAAGTGATTTCATTAAAAAGATATCAACCATTGATACCTCATCAATAATCACAACATCTGTCTCAAGTGGATTATCTTCATTTCGTCCAAATGATGTTGCACCCTCGCCCACCATTCCAGAAAGCTCCAGAAGACGATGCACAGTTTTTGCTTCACATCCTGTTGCCTCCTTCATGCGCTTTGCCGCGCGTCCAGTCGGTGCAGCCAATAAAATATCAAGACCTTCCTTCTCAAAATAGCGAATAATCGTTCGTATCGTTGTTGTCTTTCCTGTTCCGGGTCCTCCGGTAATGATTGTCAGACCATTATTGACTGCTTCCGATACGGCAAGGCGCTGGCGTTCATCAAGTGCAATATCCTGCTCTGTTTCAATTGCCTTGATCTTCGCCGCAATCTCATCAGATGTAATCGTATCTTTTATATTCAAATCCTTCAGCATCTGTGCAATCGTCAGCTCTGTATAGTAGCTTACAGAGGAATACACCATCTGAATGTCTTCTTTTGTCTTAACGACAATTTTCTTATCCATGATAAGATCCATGATGCGGTCATTCATAGAATCAATCTCCACACCAAGCAGCCGTCTAGCCTCCTGCATCAGCTGATCCATCGGAAGACATGTGTGTCCCTGTCCTGTTGCCTGTTCAAGCACATACAAAATTCCACTCCTGATACGAAAATCAGAATCTGGCAAAATTCCAGCTTTCGATGCTATCTCATCTGCAATACGAAATCCTACACCGTCAATGTCATCTGCAAGCTTATAAGGATTTTCACGAATCACCTGATACAAACGACCTTGATAAAAATTGTATATTTTCATGCCAAGGTTCTGAGTGATGCCATATTGCTGCAAAAACAACATCGCCTGACGAAGATCCCTCTTTCCTGCAACGGCACCTGAAATTTCTAGCGCCTTTCTCATGCTGATTCCCTTCACCTCTGCCAAGCGCTCCGGTTCCTCTTCCATAATGCGAAATGTATCATCACCAAACTTTTTCACAATTCTTGTCGCTAACGCCTCTCCAATTCCCTTTATTGCACCGGAACTTAAATATTTTAATGTTGAGGCTGCGTCACTCGGTGCGGTAAATTCATACTCCTGAACACGAAGCTGTTTTCCATAAATCGGATGGACATTCATCTCCCCGCGCGCAGTTAAATATTCTCCCTCGGACACATCAGGAAAAACGCCAACAAGAAACTCCTCCTTGTTTCCCTCCTTCATACAAAGTACCGAGTAACCGTTTTCTTCATTGCGAAAGACAATCCGGTCTATATATCCCTGTAACTCTACCATTTTCTCACCCTTACATAATTTTCCTGCATGAACAAAAACGAACCGGCAAAGATGTTGCTTTTCGCCCTCTTTTGCCGGTCTGTCTCACTATATTACCTACTAACTTATTAATCTCTTATCGAGTTCATAACTTCAATATATTTTCCAGTTCCAACTGCCACACAAGTAGTTGGCTCTTCAGCTGTCATCGTCGTAATTCCAAGACGTTCCTCAAGAAGCTGCTCAAGTCCTGTCAGCAACGCACCGCCGCCCGTAAGTACAATACCACGGTCAGAAATATCAGCTGCTAACTCCGGAGGTGTCTTCTCAAGTACCATATGTACAGCCTCTACGATCTGATTTGCTGACTCAGAAAGTGCCTCAAGAGTCTCCTCTGATGTAATCGTAACTGTCTTTGGAAGACCAGTTACAAGATTGCGGCCTCTTACATCAATTGCAAGCTCTTCCTGGCGCGGATAACAGGTACCAATCTTAATCTTGATTTCCTCACCTGTGCGCTCGCCAATTAAAAGATTATGCTTCTTTCTCATGTAGCGTACAATTGCCTCATTGAAATCATCACCAGCTACCTTGATAGATTCACTGACAACAGTTCCTGCGAGTGAAATTACAGCCACATCTGTAGTTCCGCCTCCAATATCAACAATCATGTTTCCACAAGGCTTTGTGATATCGATGCCTGCACCTATTGCTGCTGCAAGTGGCTCCTCAACAAGATAAACCTCTCTTGCACCTGCATTAAAGGTTGCATCCTCTACAGCTTTTCTCTCTACTTCCGTAATCTGGCTCGGTACGCAGACACAGATGCGCGGTTTTCTAAATGTTCTCTTTCCGATTGCCTTTTGAATAAAGTATCGGATCATCTTTTCCGTAATCGTATAGTCAGCAATTACGCCCTGCTTAAGCGGACGGATTGCAACGATATTTCCAGGGGTGCGTCCAATCATCATACGTGCCTCTTCACCAATCGCTTTTATCTCGTTGGTATTGCGGTCATATGCTACAACGGAGGGCTCCTTTAAGACGACGCCCTTCCCCTTTATATATACCAGAATACTGGCAGTTCCCAAATCAATTCCTATATCAGTTGACACGCCAAATGCCATGGTTAAAACTCCTTTCCCAAGACAAGTATCCCCCGGATAAATGCCTACACAAGTATCATTATATACAATATCTTGAAAAAGGGAAAGTATTTTTTTCGATTTTCCCAAAAAATACTTCTTACGAATTTATTAAGGCTTGTTTGGTTCTTCTTTTGTTTCATAATTCCTTAATTTTTTTTCTTCTTTATTCAGATTTCGTACAAACTTCTGTCACATTTTTGAGATACATTATAACTGTACTTAAAAAGTACTTCAAGTCGATTCCCCATCACTTGAAAGCTTTTTCATACTCATACCCGGTGCTGTAAGGCACCGGGCCCCCCTCAAAAGACAAGAGACTTGTGATTCTCCCTATACAGGGTCCGGCATTTCAATGATTTGCTGGGCCTTTTCTAATGCTGTCTTTCAAATATACACACATATAAGCTTCTTATGCCTCTTTGCCGCTGCATTCATCAAGCACCATACGTGCACTTCTTACCTTCTTATCATCTGTCTGCCAGATCATATACTCACTCATTCCCGGAAGACCCATGCTTACTCTTGTATTTCGATACTTCATTGCACTCTCAAGCTCTATCTTTGCCGAAAGATGGAAATGTCTGATTCCTTTTTCATATAATGGCTTTATTACAGCATCTGACACACCTGCTCCTGCCAAAATATGGATTCTTCCCTCTGCTTTTGCTGCAAGTGCTTCAAGACAATTTGCTCCTGCCAGCGCTGATGGCTCTTGTCCAGACGTTAACAATGTGTCCACACCAAGATGAATCAGTGCCTCAAGTGCCTCAAATGGATCTTGGCACATATCAAATGCACGATGACATGTCACCTTACACTTTCCAGCCGCCCTCATACATTCTTCCATAAACTCCAGATCAAAACTTCCATCTGGCAGCAGTGCACCGATAACAACGCCCTGAGCGCCTTCTTCGCGAAATGCCTGAATTTGTTCCAAAATCAGTTCCTTTTCATATTTGCTGTAGCAAAAATCGCCAAATCTTGGACGAATTAAAATGCGTGCCGGAATCCCAGCCTCATTTTGAATGATACGATACATCTTCGTATCTGGTGTCGTTCCTCCTATGATCAGATTGCTGCACAGCTCAATACGATCTGCGCCTCCCTTTTTGGCTGCAATTGCAGACTCTATGCTGTCTGTACATACTTCGAGAACTTTTTTTTCTTTTTCCATTGTATTCCCTCTCTTTCTATTATTTAAAATGATCTCCCATTTTTCCATTATAGCATTTCTATTCTCATTTGCCTATGCATACATTGTAAAAACAAATATTTTTTTGAGGGTTTTATGAGAGATTACATAGAGGAACGCGCCATTCACATTGCACAGTACATTGTTGACAACGGCGCCACGGTTCGCCAGACAGCCAGACAGTTTGGTGTCAGCAAATCAACAGTTCACAAGGATGTCACACAGCGTCTGATAAAAATAAATCCGCGTCTGGCATTCCAGACACGGATTATTCTCGATATCAATAAATCTGAGCGTCATATACGCGGTGGAATGGCAACACGTGAAAAATACCGCCACCACACACAGAACGTCACTTTTTCTTCGAATATTCACGCTCCATGCGGTAATACTGAATATTCTGATACTCATTCAAAAGATTCTGAATTTCCTCAGGTGCATCGTCGTACTCCACCAGATCGCCGTCATCATTTCGATAGCCGACTGCATTCATCATTGGAATTTGACCCTGCCACAGATTTTTACGGAATGTCTGATATTCATCGAGCTGTAATCCAGCAGTCTCAAACAGCAGAATATTTAGGTAATTCAAGCTGATCTCTACATTTGTCTGCTCTTGAATATCATAATTTGCCCAGATGAAAAATGGAGTCTTCTGACGCTGCTGCTGTTGTTCGTATGTCTGATTGTCAAAATCAAGGCCATACTCTTTGTAAATTGGACGAACCACATAATCATTTGGCTGATGATCGCCCCAGAACACAACAATAGTCTTTCTATCTGACTGAGATAATTCACTTAAAAGTGATGCAACATCCTGATCTGTTTCGTACATCAAAGACAAATATTTGTTCAGATATTTATTTGAAGATGTATTCTTAAACTTAGCAACAATCTGCGGATCAAAGTTATCAAAATCACCGCCATAGTTGCTGTGATTCTGCATAGTAACATTAAACATAAAGAATGGTCCTTCTGTGTTGTTGCGCCACTCTAAAATACTCTTAAAATCAGCTTCATCAGAAACATAGTTGCGAAGCTTGTCCTCAAATGGAAAGCTTCCCTGGAAATAACGATAGTCAAAGCCCATAAGATCATATATGAACTCACGATTCCATCCCTTTGCGCGGTATGGATGTGTACCATATGTCGTATAACCATACTCCTCTAACTGAGGAACAATTGTGCTGATACCATCACGTATATACTGTAAATATGGAACTGATCCATTTGGGAAAAATGCCATGGAATTTCCAGTTAAAAATTCAAACTCAGAGTTTGCTGTATTTCCTCCAAGAACAGAAACATCAGTATAACCGCTGATTGTATTGGCTACTTCACCTCTTAAGATGCTATGGACAAACGGCATATAATCTTTGTTTGTCTCAAACTCACCAAGCACTGCCGGATCTGAAAATGTCTCATCCATGATGGCAATGATATCTGGCAGTTCTTCTGGTGTCTCCACTTTTTCCACTTCCTGTTCATTTAGCAGAGATAATGCATACTCATCTGAGTAATTTTTTGGCTCTTCAATCTGAAGAAAATGGATGTCCAAAATGAATGACACAAAAAAGCCATCCTTACTGTGCATATACTTTGCATTAAACAAAGTATCATTTAATCCTGTATTTCTCTCTAAATTATCCTGCCATAAATATGAAATATAAAAATAAGCCGGAATACACATAGCCACAGTAAGAATCGGACGCAGGATTTTTTTATTCAGACGAATATTGGTTCTCACACCGACAATCAACATTAAAATAAACATTGCGATGTGCTCTGCAAGCGCCCAATCTACTGAAAAGACGTAGTTGTCTGCCACACTCATTGCTGTTTCAAAGGAATATATATCCCATGTAACAATAGGATTTGAACGAAACATAACAACAAAATAGTTGCCAACACCAATAATGGCCATTGCTGCCACACAGATGGCCATTGAAATGCTAGTTCGCCCAGCTATAAAGAACACAAATAAAAATAACCAATAGTAAAATGCAATATTAAGCCGCTTTGCCAGCTCAATCATGGTACTCATCTGATGAGTCAGCGTCTCAAATGTGTAAAAACAGCCTAACGGGATGACAAGTGCAAATAGAATGCGGATCACTGGATGCACTGGCATATCAATCATATATATGGCGAGAGTGAGCACACAAATACCTGCAAGAATCGCACAATCTTTCGCAGAAAATTCACTGTAATACCAGGCCATGCCAATCAGAATGCCAAAGCAAAGCAACAATATTGCCGCCTTGATCAGACGTGGTTTTGTCTTGCCGATATGTACCTCCTGCCGCCATGAAACGGCCTTTTCCTTAAAACTCATTCCTTTCTTTCTCCTTCCGCCTGAATCTTCACAGGCAATCAATAAAAATCATTGATTACTTTAGCACAAATAGAGATGAATGTAAAGTGAACAATAGTCACAAAAGCTCATTCGGTGCTATGTTACGAAAGAGCATCGGGGACAGGTTACCGCGCCCATTCGCAAAACGCGCTTCGCGCTTACTCGCTGCTTCGCAGCTGTTTTGCTCATTGACTGGGCGCTTCCTTCGTGGACTCAGATAGGAAAATCTTCATGCAAGCATGAGATTTTCCTATCTATGCCCACGAGTAACCTGTTGCACAAAAAAATACCCTGGCTTTCGCCAGGGTACTAAAAAAGGGGGAGGGCTGCCGGTAACTCACCCGGCTTGATGTTTTGTCTGCCTGTGGATTTCTCTAATTCACAGCCAATGCACTTACTCATAATGCATCTATGGCCGACTGTTTCAAAAGCTTTCATCTAAGCTTTGTCTATATAATACATGTTATTTGTGTCCAAATTTTGACCATCACCTTAAAGAAATCTTACGAATTCTTACCAAACCATTATCAAAAATAAATATTTTATTAACTATTCAGAGCCATGCGAAATTGCAGGGAAAAGTACGAACCGAGCATTTTTCACCCGATCAATGCTACATATTCATCAATCAGATTTGCAAATGTCTGAAGGCTGCTTCTCCAGAAATCTGGCTTTGTCAGATCTATTCCTGCCATTTTTGCTGTATCCTCTACGGAGCATGTCGCAGTTGCTTTTAGCAGTGCATTATATTTCGGAACAAAGCTCTCTCCCTCATTTAAAAACTGTGTGTACAGACCCATTGCAAATAAGCCGCCAAATGCATATGGGAAGTTGTAGTAGCTTAATCCTGATGAATAATAATTACCCTTGCAAGTCCACATATATGGATGAAGCTTTGTCTGATCAAGGCCATCTCCATATGCCTGCTTCTGAGCATCAAGCATAATCTCCTTTAAGTCATTTGTCATCAAAAACTGCGCTTCACATTTATGGAATACTGCATCCTCAAATAAAAATCTGGAATAAATGTCACAGATAATCTGAGTTGTTCCGGACAGCAAATTTTCCAGAATAGCAAGCTTTTCCTGTGGATCATTTGACTTTTTATATGCACTCAGCATAAAGTGTGTCTCATTAAAAGTAGAAGCTGTCTCTGCAACTGGCATAGAGTAATCCTGATTTAAGATACGGTTCTCAAATATCTGCTTATTGTGGAAAGCATGGCCAAGCTCATGTGCAAGTGTTACAACAGAATCAAATGAACCATTGAAATTAGTCAAAATACGGCTCTGCTTTTCGGTTGTCACATTAGCGCAGAATGCACCGCCTACCTTTCCCTCATGAGGATAAAAATCGATCCAACTCTCTGCGAAAGCACGTGCCATCATATCTGACAATTCTTTTGAAAAATGGCTGAAGTTTTCTACAAGAGTATCTCTTGCAGTTTCTGCAGTATAATTGGAATCCATCTTTCCAACAGGTGCAAACATCTCATACCACGGCAGTCCGCCTTCGTAGCCTAAATATTTTGCCTTTGCCTTCAGATATTCCCAGAACTTTGGCAGATACTCGCGCATTGCAGTGAACATTGCATCAAGAGTTTCCTTTTTCATATGGCACTGTTCAAGTGTCATAGCTAGAGGACTCTCATATCCCTTCTTTTCGCTTAACATTGATACCTGTCCCTTGATATTATTAAGTGCAAATGCAATAGAGTCTGCAATTTTATCATAGCTTGCAAGCTCAGCCTCATATGCCTTCTTTCTTACTTCCTTATCCTCACTTGTTGCCAGATTTCTGACTGCCGGAAGGGTAATAACCTCTCCCTCATAATCTACCTTTAATGTGGATGTTAAATAATCAAACAGCTTGCCCCACGCGCTGCCGCCTGTGATATCCATATGTGCAATCAGATCTTCCATATCATCTGATAACATATGAGCTGCATCTTTCTTTATCTCTGTCAGATAATAATTATACTCTGTAAGCAAACTGCTCTGTGCAATCACCTGATCAAGATTTTCAATTGAAGCTACATACTTGCAAAATGCAACGTTTGCTGCTGTCTGATTTGCTGCGATACGGTCATAACGTGCCCCCATATCATTTGTTTTACTATCTGACGTATTAACAGATGCCTTCAATGAAATAAACTCACCAAGACGGCTTCCTAATGCTGCCATTTCTTCTTTTACCATAAGACATGTTTCCAGTCCCTTTACTGGGTCGAGTTTTTTGGCTGCTTCGATTTTTTCCTTCATTCCAGCAACCTCACTCTCAAATTTTTTCATGTCTTCGTCAAACTTCGGATCCTCATATCCGTGATACAGTACGTCCAATGACCATTCCTGATTCATTTTTCCCTTTTCCTTTCCGCACAAAGCCCTCTCTGCAGATAAGCTGCAATCTGCTCTTCGTCCCATTTTTCAAGAGAACGAATACCAGCACGCCCTTCTATGTGGTGCTTTAATTCATGACGCAGCACACGTGCAATCTCACGGCGCATTCCTTCATCGTCAAGATAGCCGAATAAACGCATCATACTTCCATAATAAATTACGATCTGTTTTCCCATCTGGTAGCTGTGCAGATATTGGCCTGCAATGTACAAATCATTGTTCTGCGCATAGGGGCTTAGCTTTGTCTCTTCTGAGATGATTACACCACCGTTAAGTCCCTCATAGAACTTTTCCGGTATCTTTTCTGCCTCTTCCTGCAGGATTTCCTGAAATCTGTCATACTCCATGGCAGTCTTTCCTTTCTGTACTCTGTGCTTTACATCATTACAGATTTATCTTACCGCAGATGTGGAAATTAAGCAAGAGATATATGCTGCCGGAAGGTTATTGGAAATGGCGTTACAGTTCATGCGTCATTCTATGAAAGCCCTTCGGTGTCACCTTCGGGCTTTGCTGTAAATATTTGGCTTATCTATGAACAATAACGAAATGGCTACATTCGCTTTAAATTAGTTCTCCAATCAAGTTAATTCGCTCTCGAATCGCATTTACAAGAATATTTCTTCTCGAATCTGACAGGTACTCAGACTGGGCAAAAATTGCATCTGCCTCTTCTTCAAACCCATCAAGTGCACTTAGATCTATCCACGAAAAATCCTTGACCAGATGAATTTGCTCTGCATGCGTTTTCTTAAATGGCTTTCCCTGCAATGACGGTGCTAGTGGTTTTATACGTGATTCCTGTGTGTTATACCAAAGTGACGTTCCACAGTCGAATATTGGCGCTGCCCCAATCCATTCTAGCGTAACTGCGTTTCTTACTAATCCAAAATTATTGAAATGCCGGTCTTCATTTGCAATAATAAAGTCCAATACAATCATTTTTTCTACTTCTTTTCGTATATTCGACACGCCTAGCTTCTCTGCACACTGAATATAATATTCGTACTCTGACAAATTATTGGGCTTTTTAAATGCATTCATAATATGGCTAGCAGAAATTAATTCAGTATCCCTCGTAATAAAATCCTCACAAAGACTAAAAGGTTCCTCATTTTCCCAAACCACTGAATATTCTACATGATTAATTCCAAGACGACTTGCGATACGAGATGCAATAACTTCACAAAGAGCCTCCTGATAATATGGCTTACTTGAACCTTTCATTAGAATACGCTTTCCATCTGCAATCTTCCATTTTTTCATCAATTGTCCATCTGAGGTATTATCAGGAGATACAAGACTCATACTCTCAGATGCACTGCCATGACCAAACAGAAGATTTCCAACATCCTCTGAAAAAGAATGATCAAAAAAGTTAATTGCTTCCCATGTAATTCGTTCACCTTTAGGTAAAATCCAATACTGATCAGAAAGACTAAGTCCATAGCATTTATCAAGAAGCTCCTGAGATACTGTCATTCCAAGCTCCTGCAATGCTTCTTTTAAACCCTGCCTGCTTGCTGGAATTGATCTTCCTGACCACCATTTCGCCAATGCCCTCTTGTTTACTACTTCTTTTTGTACAGTTCCCACTGGAAGATGCTTGCTATCATACACCTCATAAATCGAAGCGATATTTGAAAACTCATCAAGTTCAATTCGCGCTGTCTCTTTTGTGCGGTGCATTAAAATATATTCCATAGCACTGCTGCTCCTTTTTCTAATTATTTTCTTCATAGTACTGCACAAAACAAATTTATACAAGCACAATATTAACTCTTCTGCTTATATCCAATAATTCCTGCCATAACAAATGTCAATATTATAATCACATCACCTGCTACAATAGGCATAAGATTCTGATATTGCTCTCTCTTGAAAACATGAATCACTAATAAAACAATCGCCAGTCCACTCACTATCAAGTAGATTCCGTAATGTTCACTGAATTTATGATTCTTCCACCCATACCACCAAAATGCTAATAGTGCAATTATTAAAATCGCCAAAATAAATACTGATAACATATTTTTAACCTCCTCTTATTTTTACACAACACTTGTTACTTTTAATATATCAGACTTTTTTTAATTTGCAAGGATATTAACTTTACATTTTTCTTACAGAAATGATGGATTTTTCGCTTGTTTTGTTGTACTATTAAGAAAAAGATAAATGAAAAGGATTTTAATTATTATGCTTCGATCTGTTTCTATGGATGAAATTTCGGACGGTAAGCTTTACTCGTCCTCTGATATGGTGCGTGCTGACAGTCTTGGCTGCGATGGCTGCCATGAATGCTGCTGTCATATGGGCAATTCGATCTTATTAGACCCATTTGATGTTTACCAGATGTCTCAGGGACTGCATGTTCCTGCGGCTGCTCTTTTTAATGGTCAGCTGCAATTGACTCCTGTTGATGGAATTGTTTTACCTGCAATTGCCATGACTTCTGATAAGGATCAGTGTTCTTTTTTAAATGAAGCTGGGCGCTGCTCTATTCATATGTTTCGCCCTGGCTTTTGCCGCCTGTTTCCTCTAGGACGCGTCTATGACGGCACTGGATTTTCCTACTTTTTACAGACAGGACAATGTAAAAAAGAACACTTAGCTAAGGTAAAGGTACGCCAGTGGATTAATATTCCAGAGTTAAAGCGCTATGAGCAGTTTGTCTGTGACTGGCACTACTTTTTAAAGGATATTGCCAAGACATCACAAGGATTATCGCCAGAACTAATTAAAACGCTTCATTCCTATATTTTAAAAGTCTTTTACCTGACACCATATCAGGATGGATCTGATTTTTATGATCAATTCTATATGCGCCTAAATGATGCAAAAAAATTATTTTTATAAGGAAAAAGTCTCCTGTCACAATCGACAGAAGACTTTTTCTTATGCTGTATACTGTTTTTCTCCCTCTTCTAGTACCTTAATCTGACCATCTTTTACTTCCACCTTTGTTACGGAACAGTTTTTCTTAAGACCACTCTTCCAAAAATCACAAATTGGCTGTTTGTTCACCCACAGCATCATTGACTGCAAAGCTGCACCATGTGTTGCAATTAAAATAGATTTGTCCTGAAGCTCTTCTCTTGTTGTGATATCCTCAAGGAAGTTCCATGTACGCGCGCAGAGCATTTTCGCATCCTCACCGTTTTCTGGTGCCTTATACTGCTCTGGATGTGCAAAGAACTCAGCAAAGCATCCAACCGGCTGCCCATTTTCATCTCTTCCTCTCATGCCTTCACAAATACCAAAACAAATTTCTTCGATTCTTTTATCCTCAATAATCGGAATATCTCTTCCTGCCAATACAAGCTCTGCCGTTTCCTTTGCACGCTTTAATGGGCTTGAAAAGGCGAGGTCAATATGGGTATTTGCCAGTGTTTTTCCAGCCTCAATTGCAGATTCGCGTCCATTTTCATTAAGTGGAATATCGGACTGTCCCTGCATTCTCATGTCTTTATTCCAGTCTGTCTGTCCATGTCTGATAAAATATAAAAGCATTGTTTATCCTCTCATTTCCATAAAATTTCCGTAACTATTCAGACCCCCATTCGCAAAATCGCATCTTCGATGCTTCTATTTTGCTCATGTGGTTACCTCGCCATATAAAATTGCTATTCTGTCTGAATGCAAGCATTCACAGAAAGCAATTTTGCATGGCTCTGAATAGTTACAAATTTCCAATGAATACATTATCACAAAAGGAAGGTTCCTACAAGATAAATACCAAGTTTTGCCACGCCGCTTAAAACCATGACAAGCACTGGGTTCATCTTGCGAAACTGAATCAGATACACAGCAACAATAAAGATAATTACCATATCAATCTGTGTCTTCTGAATCAAAATTATACCTTCTGGCCAAAACGCCGTAACTAGAATAGAAACACCTGCTGAAGCTATAAGTGCAACAACTGCCGGGCGAAGCATTCCTAGTATTCCCTGTAACAGATCCATTTTTCTGTAACGAAGATAAAGCTTTGCAAGAAGCGTAACTAAAATACATGAAGGAAGGATGCATCCCGCTGTCGCAACAGCCGCTCCGCCAAGACCTGCAACCTTTAATCCTACAAATGTTGCACTGTTTACCGCAATCGGACCAGGTGTCATCTGTGAAATCGTGATCAAATTAGTAAATTCTGCCATGCTAAGCCATTTGTGACTGTCAACCACCTGACTTTGAATAAGTGGCATCGCAGCATATCCGCCTCCGAATGAAAAGGCGCCGATCTGAAGAAAACTTAAAAATAACTGTAAGTAAATCATTTCTGCACCTTCTTTCTCTGTGCTAGTGTAAGAACTGCACCTAAAGCACCGCATGCTAAAATAATCAGTACTACATTGACATTACATACATAACCTGCTACAAATGCTGCAATCATAATGCACATAGATAATATACTTTTTGAGCGGACAATTCCGCTTCCCATATCAAATACAACACATGCAATTACTGCACCAACGCCTGCCTGCATTCCTGTCAGCACCTGCTGCACATATACATTTGAAGCAAACAGCTCATAGAAAAATGAAATAACAGAGATGATTACAAATGGCGGAATAATTGTTCCTGCAATCGCCGCTATAACTCCAATAATACCTTCCAGCTTATAACCGACTACAATTGCACCATTTACAGCAATCGCGCCAGGTGTGGACTGCGCAATTGCAACAAGATCGAGCATCTCTTCCTCGTCAATCCATCCAAGTTCATCCACAAATTTCTTTTTCATTAATGACACGATGACATAACCACCACCAAATGTAAAGGCACTCAGATATAGAGTAGACCAAAACAGTTTGAGCAGACGCATCTTTTTTGATGCTGTCTGCTCCAGATTTTTTTCCAATTTTTCGCTCATGACTTCTCCCATTGTCCGCCTGCTGCCAAACGATTTTTGACTGCTTCCATACGCTGATCTAGTGTATTGATCATCTGTGCACATTCAAACAATTCTTTTTGAAGAGAATCCTTTTCAAATTCCGGAATCTCCTTTTTGTAGCGCAGCTTGTGCTCAAGGCTTGCCCAAAAATCCATTGCAATAGTACGCAGCTGTACCTCAACCTTCATCAAACACTTTTCATTCTGAAGAAAAATTGGAACACGTACAATCAAATGAAGACTGCGGTATCCGCTTGGCTTTGGATTTTTAATATAATCCTTTGTCTCAAGCAGCTCAATGTCATCCTGATCAAGCAAACATTTTGCCAATGTATATATATCTTCCTGAAATGAGCATATTACTCTCACACCGGCAATATCATCAAGATTTTCCTCCATTGACTTTGCACTAAAGGATTTTCCTTTTTGAGCCAACTTACGGCTGATACTCTCCATTGACTTTAATCTCGTCTTTATCGTTTCAATTGGATTACGATCATACTGAAGTGAATACTGTTCATTCAACACTTTAAACTTTGTCTCAATCTCCATAATCGCACAGCGATATTTCGACATCAGTTCATCAAATGGCCGTTTGTTGTCCTGAATCACATCGATTACATTTGAATTTAAAATCGCACTTCTAAGTACACGATCCATGATCTCTCCTGAAAATTCGATATGTTCAGTTCTGAGTTCTCTTATATCCATAGAAACCCCATTTCTGCGCACCAAATGCGCTGTTACTCTTTTTATTACCCTTCTTAAAGAAAGCTGCCAGCAACTGCCGACAGCTTTCTACTCATTTTTTAATCAACTTAGATCAGAGACTTATACAGTTCTGCAATCTCTTCTACGCTTGTCTCTCTCGGGTTACCTGGTCTGCACGCATCATCGTATGCGGACTGAGCTAAGAACGGGATATCCTCTTCCTTAACGATAGCCTTTAAGTCAGCTGGAATACCAACATCCTCAGACAGCTTGCGAACTGCATCGATTGCAGCCTTGCGGTACTCTTCCTGAGTCATGCTGTCAACACCCTGAACGCCCATTGCTCTTGCAATTTCACGATACTTCTCGCCAGTAGCCGGTGCATTGTACTCCATAACTGTCGGAAGGATAATTGCGTTTGCAACACCGTGCGGTGTATCATACAGAGCTCCTAAAGGATGTGCCATAGAGTGAACGATTCCAAGACCTACATTAGAGAATCCCATACCTGCAACATACTGTCCAAGAGCCATGTCTGCTCTTCCCTCTGGTGTATTTGCTACTGCATTGCGAAGGCTTCTGGAAATAATCTCGATTGCCTTTAAGTGGAACATATCAGACAGCTCCCAAGCACCTGCAGTGATGTAACCCTCAATTGCATGAGTAAGTGCATCCATACCAGTTGCAGCTGTCAGTCCCTTTGGCATACTGGACATCATCTCCGGATCTACAAATGCAACAACCGGGATATCCTTAGGGTCTACACATACCATCTTACGATTCTTCTCAACATCAGTGATAACGTAGTTGATAGTAACCTCTGCTGCAGTACCAGCTGTTGTAGGAACTGCAAAAATCGGAACAGACTTATTCTTTGTCGGTGCAACACCCTCAAGGCTTCTGATATCTTCAAACTCTGGATTTGCAATTACAATACCGATACCCTTTGCAGTATCCATAGAAGAACCACCACCGATTGCGATCAGGTAATCAGCACCAGACTTCTTGAATGCCTCAACACCAGTCTGTACATTCTCGATTGTTGGGTTTGGCTTAATGTTGGAGTAAATCTCATAATCAAGACCAGCTCCCTCAAGTACATCGATTACCTTCTTGGTAACACCAAATTTAATCAAATCCGGGTCAGAGCATACGAATGCTTTCTTAAATCCTCTTCCCTTTGCCTCGGTAGCAATATCCTTAATTGCTCCTGCGCCATGATAAGATGTCTCATTTAACACAAATCTGTTAGCCATTTGTTTCTTTCTCCTTTAATTTTATTTTTCGTAAAGGAACTC
>ERZ825670.1820-NODE-1820-length-22021-cov-5.234453_pt1 | contig 22021 bp, 18 predicted proteins | sample MGYA00519929_ERZ825670 | MGnify/ENA primary metagenome ERZ825670 (study PRJEB31778, sample SAMEA3449207) | human gut metagenome | biome: human gut; feature: human-associated habitat; material: faeces | place: United Kingdom | collected 2010/2012 ...
GTCTTTTCTCCCCGCTGAGCAAGTTTTCAGAACTTTATAAAAGTTCTGAAAACTTAGGATTTCAATGGCGCAGGACACCCTTCTTGGGTTTCCCGCGCACACTCTTCCTTTCCGTCGCGGAGAATTTACCACTTTATTGACAGTCTGAGGGTCCCGCCGTGTACGCGGCGGGACCCTTCGGGAAAACGGTATTTTCTTGTGCGCGAGGCTTACAGCGCGGCGCGGAGCGCCTCCACGCGGTCGCACTTCTCCCATGCGACGCCAAGCTCCTCGCGGCCCATGTGACCGTAGGCGGCGAGCTGACGGTAGATCGGGCGGCGCAGGTCAAGGTTGCGGATGATAGCGGTCGGGCGCAGATCAAAGACCTTCTCGACGGCCTCCTCAAGCTTCGTATCGGCGACCGTGCCGGTGCCGAAGGTCTCGACGAGCACACTCACGGGATGCGCCACGCCGATGGCGTAGGCGAGCTGCACCTGGCACTTCGACGCAAGACCGGCAGCCACGATGTTCTTGGCGATCCAGCGCGCGGCGTAGGCGGCGGAGCGGTCCACCTTCGTCGGGTCCTTGCCGGAGAAGCAGCCGCCGCCGTGCGGGGCGCTGCCGCCGTAGGTATCGACGATGATCTTGCGGCCCGTCAGACCGCTGTCGCCCTGCGGGCCGCCGATGACGAAGCGGCCGGTCGGGTTGACATAAATTTTCGTTTCGCCGTCGAGCAGGCCCGCGGGGATGGTGGGCTTGATGACCAGCTCGATCATATCGCGGCGGATGGTCTCCAGCTCCGCCTCGGGCGCGTGCTGCGTGGAGACGACCACGGTGTCGATGCGCTTGGGCTTGCCGGCCTCGTCGTACTCGACTGTGACCTGCGTCTTGCCGTCGGGACGCAGATAGTCCACAAGACCCTGCTTGCGAACCTCGGTCAGGCGCTTGGCCATCTTGTGCGAGAGTGAGATGGCCAGCGGCATCAGCTCCGGCGTTTCGTCGCAGGCGTAGCCGAACATCATGCCCTGGTCACCCGCGCCGTTGTCGAGGTCGCTCGCGCCGCTTTCCTTGTTCTCATAGGAGTTATCGACGCCCATGGCGATGTCGCCGCTCTGCTCGTCGATGTTGGTGATGATGCCGCAGGTGTCGCAGTCGAAGCCGTATTTCGCGCGGTCGTAGCCGATCGAGCGGATGACCTCACGCGCGATCTTGGGAATATCGACGTAGCAGCTCGTCGTGATCTCGCCCATGATGTGGACAAGGCCGGTGGAGACGGTCGTCTCGCAAGCGACGCGGCCGTTGGGGTCCTTTTCCAGAATGGCGTCGAGCACCGCGTCGGAGATCTGGTCGCAGATCTTGTCGGGATGCCCTTCGGTGACGGACTCGGAGGTGAATAAACGCTTTGCCATGATTCTTCTTTCCTTTCTTTTCTCGCGGGAGCACAAAAAAAGCGCTCGACCGAACCGGTCGAGTGCGAAAACTTTTTGCTTTCCCTCATCTTTCGATTCGTTCGACGGATTTGGCACCTTGCGCTGCAGGTTGCCGTGGTATCATCGGGCCGTTCCCTCCACCACTCTTGATGAAGTATGAACTTGTCTGGTATTTGCTGAAATTATTCTACCCGGATTCCCATGTGATGTCAACAGATATTTCAAGAATTTGTGCAAATGCTTGACTTTGCCCTTTCTTATGCTACAATAGCCACAGCAAGAAATGCGAGAGTCATCGGAGGACCTGCGGCCGCAGCCGCAGCGGTTGAGAAGATGTCGGATGCGTCCGGTCAAAAAAGGGACCGGATTTTTTTTGCTCATTTTCAAGAGGGGAGAGAGTGTCATGGTATTCAGCAGCGCCAGCTTTCTGATCTTTTTCCTGCCGTGCCTGCTTGTCCTGTATTTCCTTGTGCCGCGGCGCTGCCGCTATCTGAGGAACCTTGTCCTGCTGGCCTTTTCGCTGGCGTTCTATGCCTGCGGCGGGCCAAAATTTCTGCTGCTCATGCTGCTCTCCATCGCCATCAACTACGCCGGCGGGCTGCTGGCGGGACCGGCACACCGCCCAAGGACGCGGCGGCTCGGCATGACGCTTGCCGTGGTGCTGGGGCTTGCGCTGCTGGGCTGGTTCAAGTACGCGGGCTTCTTCGGTGAGATGCTCCACGCTCTGCTGCCGGTCGTTCCGGTGCCGCAGGTAACGCTGCCCATCGGCATCTCCTTCTTCACCTTTCAGGGCCTGAGCTACGTCATCGACGTGTACCGCGGCGATGCCGCGGTGCAGCGCGACCCGCTCAAGCTCGCGCTTTACATCGCCTTCTTTCCGCAGCTCGTCGCCGGTCCCATCGTGCGCTACACCACCGTCGCGGAGGAGATCGACGAGCGGCATGAGTCCGTCTCCGAATTCTCCGCCGGCGCGGTGCGCTTCCTCTTCGGCCTCGGCAAGAAGATGCTGCTGGCGAACGCCGTGGCGCGGATCGCGGATGCGGCCTTTGCCGCCGTTATGCCCTCGGTGCTCTTCGCGTGGCTGGGCGCGGTGGCGTACACCTTCCAGATCTACTTCGATTTCTCCGCCTATTCCGATATGGCCATCGGCCTCGGGCGAATGTTCGGCTTCCACTTTTTGGAGAATTTCAATTACCCCTATGTCGCGCGGAGCGTCACGGAGTTCTGGCGGCGCTGGCATATTTCACTTTCCACATGGTTCCGCGACTATGTGTATATCCCGCTCGGCGGCAACCGCTGCTCGAGGGCGCGCAATGTGTGGAACCTCTTCGTCGTCTGGTTCCTGACCGGAATGTGGCACGGCGCGAGCTGGAATTTCATCGCCTGGGGACTTTGGTTTTTTGTGCTGCTCGTGGGGGAAAAGTTCCTTTGGGGCAAGGCTCTGGAGCGTCTGCCGTCGCTCGTGCGCCACGCCTACGCGATGGTGCTGGTCGTATTCAGCTGGGTGCTCTTCCGCGCCGAGACGCTCACCGCTGCGGCGGCTTACTTCGCCGCCATGTTCGGCAACAGCGGCGTGTGGTGCGGCAGCCGCGTCGTCTATTACGCGATGGAGTTCTGGCCGGAGCTGCTGTGCTGCTGTATCGCCGCGCTGCCGGTGAAGCAATGGCTGGAGACGACGCTTCAAAAGCGGGACGCCGCGCCCGCCCGCGCCGTGCTGACGTGGGGCCCGAAACTCGCGGCGATGGCGCTGCTGGCGTGCTCGTACTGCAAGCTCGTCACGGGCTCGTTCAATCCCTTCATCTACTTCCGGTTCTGAGAGGAGGCGCCGACATGAAAAAATTCAGCGAGTGGGTGATGGCTCTGCTCTTTTCCGGCACGCTCCTGGTCTTGATGGCAGCGACCATCCTGCTGCCGAAGGAGCGCTACTCCTACTACGAGAACCGCAACCTCTCCGCCTTCCCCGAGATCAGCGTCGAGAGCGTCGCGAGCGGTAAGGTCTTCGGCGAACTGGAGACCATGTTCTGCGACTATGCCGCCTGGCGCACCGCCGCGCTCCGCGCGGTGACCTGGTGCGACCTGAATCTTTTTCACCGTCCTGTGGTGAACGAGGTCGTCGTCACGCCCGACGCGCTGCTCGAGGAGCTCTACACCATGCCCGACACCGCCGAGGATATCGTGCGCGAGGCCGACACCGTGGCGGCGGACAACGCCGCGCTGCGCGATCAGATCGAGGCTTACGGGGGATACTACTGCTATCTCGCCGTGCCCTGCCAGTACGCCTACTACGAGGACGCATATCCCGCCTACCTCGAAAACCGCGCCGCCTACACCGCCGCGGAGCGCGCGGCGCTCCGCGAGGCCATGGAGGCGCGGGGCATCGCCTATGTGGACATGGGCGAGATCTTTGATGCCGAGGGCCATCTGCCGGAGTTCAGCTCAAAGGTGGACAACCACTACGGCCTGCGCGGCGCGTATGTGACCTACCGTGCGGCGGCGGAACGGCCCGCGGCGGACGGCTGCGCGCTCCGCGTTCCCGAGGAGGGGACGGATGTGACCTTCTCCGCGCTGCCCAATCCCTACATGGGCTCGCGCACGCGCAAGCTGCTCGGCCTGCGCGGCAGCGATGAAAAGCTCCTCACGGCCTCGTTCGCCGAGGACATCCCCTTCACCCGCTTCGATAACGGCGCGGCGGCGGAGGCCACGGTCTACGCGCTTCCGGACAGCGACGCCGAGCCGCTGACCTACGGCCTCTACATGGGCGGCGACATCGCCGAGACGGTCATCCAAACCGACCGCCCCGAGCTTCCCAACGCCCTGATCTTCGGCGACAGCTTCACCAATCCGGTGGAGTGCCTTGCCTACTACAGCTTCAACGAGCTGCGCTCGGTCGACCTGCGCCACTACACGGTGCAGAGCCTGAGCGACTACATCGCGGCCTATCAGCCCGACGTGGTGCTGTGTGTCCGCGACTATCAGAGTCTTCTCCTGCGGGAGTTCAACGGAGATTTCTTCAGTTAACTGCCGCAAAAGCCGGACAGAAAGGAGGCAGAACGCCTTGCGGATCACGCTTTCCGATCATTTTACCTACCAAAAGCTTCTGCGCTTCACGATGCCCAGCATCGTCATGATGATCGTCACCTCGGTCTACAGCATCGTGGACGGCTTCTTTGTCTCCAACTGCGTGGGCAAGAACGCCTTCGCCGCGCTCAACCTCATCTTCCCCGTGCTCATGGCGCTCTCCGCCTTCGGCTTCATGGTCGGCACCGGCGGCAGCGCCCTCATCGCCAAGACCCTCGGCGAGGGAAAGACGAAGGAGGCGAACGGCATCTTCTCGATGCTCGTCGCGATCCTGGCGGTCGGCGGCGCGGTGCTCGCCGCGGTCTTCTTCGTGTTCATCCGGCCGATCTCCTATGCCGTCGGCGCGACGGAGCTGACCATCGACGACTGCGTGCTCTATGGGCGCATCCTGCTCGTCTCGCTGCCGCTCTTCATGCTGCAAAACAGCTTTCAGAGCTTCCTTGCCACGGCGGAAAAACCGGGCTTCGGGCTGAAGGTGACGGTGTTCGCGGGCTTGACGAACGTGGTGCTCGACTTCCTGCTCGTCTATGTCCTTCCGTTCGGACTTGCGGGCGCGGCGCTCGCTACCGCCTTTTCGCAGGCGGTCGGCGCGGCCATTCCGCTCGCCTACTTCCTGCGCGAGAACGACACGCCGCTGCGGCTCGGACGGCCGTGCTTTGACCTGCGTGCGCTTTGGCGGGCCTGCTGCAACGGCTCGAGCGAGATGGTGAGCAATCTCTCCGGCTCGCTCGTCGGCATTCTCTACAACATTCAGCTCATGGCCATCGCGCAGGAGGACGGCGTGAGCGCCTACGGCGTTCTGATGTACGTCGACTTCATCTTCAAGGCGTTTTTCTTCGGCTATTCCATTGCCGTCACGCCGGTCGTCGGCTACCACTACGGCGCACAAAACCATGCGGAGCTCAAAAGCCTCCTGCGCAAGAGCCTGATCATCACCGTGCTCGTGAGCCTCGTCATGACCGGCGCTTCCGTGACCCTTGCCGGCCCTATCGCCGACCTCTTTGTGGGCTACGACGCGGCGCTGCACGATATGACGGTCAACGCCCTGCGCGTCTACTCCGTCTCGTTCCTCGTCTTCGGCTTCAACATCTTCGGCTCGGCGTTCTTCACCGGGTTGAACGACGGCACGGACAGCGCGCTCATTTCGTTCCTGCGGACGCTGGTGTTTCAGGCCGCGGCGATCTTGCTGCTGCCGAGGTGGCTGGACATCAACGGCATCTGGCTCGCCGTCACCGCCGCGGAATCGCTCACGCTGCTCGTCACCGTTTCGCTCCTTGCCGCGAAGCGGAGAAAATATCACTACTGAGCCAAAAAATTCCCGCCGCGCGGCGGGAATTTTCGCGGAATTTATAATTTGGTCATGACTTTTTCCGCCGCATAGGGTACAATACAGGATAAGCTATTTTCACGATCGGAGGGATCGACCTTGAATTCTCTGCGCCGCCGCATCGACCGCTTCTGTGTGCTGCATCCGAACTTCGGCATTCCGAACCTGATGCTCTACATCGTCATCGGCAACATCGCCTTCTATCTGCTCTCCCTGTTCTCCACGCTTGACGGAGGCTCCTTTTACTCCATTCTCAGCTTCAGCTGGGCGGGGCTCAAGCAGGGGCAGCTTTGGAGGCTGCTGTCCTTCAGCTTTCTGCCGACGGACACGAGGCCCTTCTGGCTGCTGGTGAGCTGCTATTTCTATTACTGGATCGGCTCGACGCTCGAGCGCGAGTGGGGTACGGCGAAGTTCACCATCTACTACCTCAGCGGCGTGCTCCTCACGGCGCTCGGCGCGGTCATCACGAGCCTGATCACCGGATACGACTGGCAGGTTGCGGGCGCGACCTATGTGAACCTTGCCATGTTCTTCGCCTTTGCCACGCTCTATCCCGACGCGCAGGTACTGCTGTTCTTCTTCATTCCGGTCAAGATCAAGTGGATGGCCATTCTGGACGCGTGCTACTTCGCGTACATCATCTTCTTCTGCGCCGTCTCCCGCTATTGGATCGGCGTGGTGCTGCCGCTCGTGGCGCTGCTGAACTTCTTTGTGTTTTTCGCACCGGAGCTGGGGCGCTTTGCCAAGCGGGAGCAGACGCGGACCAAGCAGGCGGCGCACTTCCACAACACCGTCCGCCAGACGCAGCGCGAGCAGCAGAGCCAGGGCTACCGCCACAAGTGCGCGGTCTGCGGCCGCACCGACGTCACGAATCCGGAGCTGCAGTTTCGCTACTGCTCCAAGTGCGCGGGCTATCACTGCTTCTGCTCCGACCACATTTTCAATCACGTCCACTTCACGGACGAGAATCCCTAAGGAGGCATTGTTATGGCATTGACCAGAGAACAGGCATGGGAGCTGCTCAACGAGTACAACAAGGGTGAATTTCATCTCAAGCACGGCCAGATCGTCGGCGACGTGATGCGCTGGTACGCAAATGAACTGGGCTACGGCGACGAGGCCGACTTCTGGGAGACCGTAGGTCTCCTGCACGACCTCGACTTTGAGATGTATCCCGACGAACACTGCATCAAATCGCAGGAGATCATGCGGGAAAAGGGACTGGATGAGCGCCTGATCCGCGCGACCGCCAGCCACGGCTACGGCCTGCATTTCGACGGCCTGCCCGAGCCGCAGCATGAGATGGAGAAGGTCCTCTTCGCCACCGACGAGCTGACCGGCCTCATCGGCGCGGTCGCCCTCATGCGCCCGAGCAAGAGCGTGGACGACCTTGAGGTCAAGTCCGTCAAGAAGAAGTACAAGGACAAGAAGTTCGCCGCCGGCTGCTCGCGCGAGGTCATCGAGCGCGGCGCGGAGATGCTTGGCTGGGATCTGGACACGCTCATTGAGCGCACCATCCTCGCCATGCGCGCGAGCGAGCACGTCGATTGACACGAAAAAAAGCGGAGACCGCACTGCGCTGCGGTCTCCGCTTTTTTTATGCGCTTTTTCAGTAGGGGCAGGGGAACGCGGAGAATACCGCGTGGCGGTTCATCGTGGTAAAGGGGTAGCCGTAATAAGTCTCGCTTCCGGGAACAGGCACAAAATCGCCGGTTTCGTCATTCCATTCCCGACGGGTGATGGTCTGCATGATCTCGCCGCTATCGCCGTTCCACGCGACCAGATAGCTCTCGGTGTCGATGGTGATGTCGCTGCCGCGGTCGGCACACGCCGCGTAGAGCGCGCCGTCGGACTCCACAAAGCGGCCTGTGGCGAGCCATTCGTCGGCAAGCTCCGCGCTGACGTGCTCGCACAGCAGCGCGCGTAGCTCGTCGAGCGTGTTCACGTCGCCCAGCGTGACGCGGGCGAGGGGGAGACCGTCCACCGTGATGCCGGGCGCGCCGCTGTCCACGGGCGGGGTGGTCATGTTGAACCACGACCAGAGTGTTTTGGTGGTGTAATAGTCCGCAATGATGATCTCGTCCTGCGGCACATCGAGCAGTGACTGCGTGTGCGCGTCGAGCGCGTTGTAGAAGCGGCTGTAGGGGATCTCGAAGGTCTGCGGCCCCGAGGCGTAGGGCCCGAGGACATAGGCGTCGAAGTTGACGGTCATGCCGCTGCCGCTGAAATAAAAGTGCGCGTTGGAGGAGAGGTCATAAACGTAGGAGTAGAAATCATCGTAGAGGTAATCGTCCAGTCCCTCTTCGTAGATCCTGTTCACGATCTCCGAGGCGAGCGTATCGACCAGCGTTTTGCCGAGTGCACTGTCGGTGGAGGACTGCGCGTTGAGCGCGTCGAGCGTCAGAAATTCGCCGGTGGTGAGATCGAAGCTCCAGGTGAGGGTGGAGGTGTTCGGATGCGCGCCGCCGTAGAAGGCGTAGGCATTGGCAAGCACGCTGATGAGCCCGTCGGTCTGGTAGACGACCTCGCCGAGCAGTTCATCCTCGTAGTAGCTGTACTCAAAGGACATGGAGTCACTGCCGTAATGGTCGCGCGCCTCCTGAGCCAGCTCCGACTCGTTGGAGAGCACCGCGGCGTAGCAGCGCTCCATCTCGGCGTTGAAGGCGTCGCGCACGGCAACCGCCGCGCTCTGTGTGGCTGCGGCGCCGGGTTCATAGAGCGCGCCGTCAGCGGTGCGAAGCTCAAGCTGCGGCAGCTCATAATTTGTGTGCAGCAGGAGCGTGCCGTCGTCGGCAGTGTAGGTCGATTCATGGGTGAGCGGCGTGCCGACGGCGAAGGTCAGCTCCGGCGTCTCCGGCTGGGAGGGCTTTGGAGCATCGGGATCGGTCGGATCGCCGTTGCCGCCGCAGGCGGTCAGCGACAGCAAGAGCGAGAGCGTTAGCAGGGAGGCGAACAGTTTTTTCATGGTGAGTCTCCTTTCTGAATGCCGGTCAGAGAATGACCGGTGTGGTCGTCCACGCGCTGCCGGGCCTCGCCGCGGCGAGGTCGGGATAGGCGAGGACGTATTGCTCCTCCGCGCGGGCGGTGAGGGCAAAGAGCCGCTGCGCGCCCGCGTCGAGCCGCCGAACCTGTGCGCTTTTTGTGAGGATCGGCGCGGCGGCGGTCGTTTTCATCGTTTTGAGCACCTCGCGCCCGCGCGAATTGCACGCCAGCACGCGCAGGTAGGGCACGCGCTGCGGGATATCCTCCGGCGTGACGCCGAGGTAAGCGGCGAGCAGCAGCCGCCGCAGCCGCGCGTAGGCGTAGCGCTTGGACTTCGCCGCGGCGAGAATGCCGTCGATCGTCGTCTCGCGCTGCACGGCGTCGTAGAAGCGGTGGTAAAGCCCCTCGCCGCCGCCGTCGAAGGGGGCGAGGTCCTCCTCGCGCATCGCGCGCAGACGGGCGAGGATCGCCCGCTCGGCGTTTGCCATCGTCACCGGCGCGCGGCCCGCCGCGCGTTCGCGCGCGCAGATCGCCGCGCTCTCCGGCGTGAGAAATTCGTCGGCGCACGCGCCGTTTATGAGCAGCTCGCGGATGCGGCTCGCGGAGGCGAAGCCCTCTGCCGCGCCGCCGTCGTGCCCGACGCCCCTTCGCGGCAGCGCCAGCGGCTCCATCACAGCATTTTGACGCGCGATGGCCTTGCAGTATTCCACGCCCAGAATGTCGTTCGGCTGCGCGAGGACGGTGGCCTTCTCGCCGAGCAGCTTGCGTGCGGCGGCTTCGCGCGCTGCGGCAAAGGAGACGCCCTCCTGTAAGCCCTGACGCAGATACGCGGCAAAGGACTCCGATTCGAGCGCCGCCGCCACGGCTTTCAGCGTTTCCGTGTCGCCGCACTCACTGCCGAAGACCAGCGTGTCCACCGCGCCGGTCGCCGCCAGAACGCCCACGCCGCCCGCGGCGAAGCCCTCGGCGGACGCGATCGCCCACGGCAGCGGCAGCTCGAGCACGAGGTCGGCGCCGCCGCGCACGGCGGCCTCCGCGCGTGCGTGCGTCCGCATGACGGCAAAATCGCCCCGCTGGACGAAGCTGCCGCTCATGGCGCAGACGACGGCGGTCTCCGCGCCGAGACGGCGGCGCAGCTCGCCGATCTGCCAGGCGTGGCCGCGATGGAATGGAGTATACTCACTTATGATACCAGCAGTCCGCATAAAAATCATCTCAAAATGGTTACAATTTTGGCTCCTGCAAAAAAATTTATGGTTGTCATCACGGAAATTTTTGCTATAATAAAAGGCGTATGTATTGGTCCGTTGGACAAATTCCCGCAATTCCCATCTCTATCTTACCTGAAATTGGGGCACATTGCAAGACGCCGCCCCCTGGAAAACGGAGGAAACAACATGAATGTTCTGGTCATCAACGCAGGAAGCTCTTCCCTGAAGTATCAGCTTCTCAATCCCGCCACCGGCGCGCTGCTCGCCAAGGGCCTTTGCGAGCGCATCGGCATCGACGGCAAGTTCACCTACAAGCCCCAGCTCGAGGGCAAGGAGGCCATCAAGGCCGCCGACGTCGCCATGCCCACCCACAACGAAGCCATCGCGGCTGTTCTCAACGCCCTTGTGGACGAGAAGAACGGCGTCATCGGCTCCATGAAGGAGATCGACGCGGTCGGTCACCGCGTGGTCCACGGCGGCGAGAAGTTCGCCAAGTCCGTCGTCATCACCGACGAGGTCATGGCCGCCATCGAGGAGTGCAATCCCCTCGCGCCCCTGCACAATCCCGCCAACATCATCGGCATCAAGGCCTGCCAGCAGCTCATGCCCGGCGTGCCCATGGTCGCCGTGTTCGACACCGCCTTCCATCAGACGATGCCTCCCGTGGCCTACACCTATGCCATTCCCTATGAGTATTACGAGAACGACAAGGTCCGCCGCTACGGCTTCCACGGCACCAGCCACAAGTATGTGGCCTCCCGCGCCGCCGATATGCTCGGCAAGCCCATCGAGAGCCTGAAGCTCATCTCCTGCCACCTCGGCAACGGCTCCTCCGTCACCGCCGTGGACGGCGGCAAGAGCGTGGAGACCTCCATGGGCTTTACGCCCCTCGCCGGTCTTCCCATGGGCACCCGCGCGGGCGACATCGACGCCGGCATTCTGGAGTACCTGATGAACAAGTACGGCTACTCCATCGGTGAGATGCTGAACATCCTCAACAAGAAGTCCGGTATGGAGGGCATCTCCAGCGTTTCCTCCGACTTCCGCGATCTGGAGGAGGGCGCTGAGAAGGGCAACGAGCGCTGCGCGCTCGCCCGCGAGAAGTTCGCCTACGAGGTCAAGAAGCTCATCGGCGCGTATGCCGCCGTCATGGGCGGCGTGGACGCCATCATCTTCACCGCCGGTGTCGGCGAGAACGACGCGCTCGAGCGTATGCAGATCGCGTCCGGCCTGGAGTACATGGGCGTGAAGATGGACGAGGACGCCAACAACGTCCGCGGCGAGGAGCGCGTGATCTCCGCCACGGATTCCAAGGTCAAGGTTCTGCTCATCCCCACCAACGAAGAGCTGATGATCGCCATGGATACCGCCTCCCTCGTCGGCTGAGGCAAAAAGCAAGCGGAATAAAAGGAAGCAGATGCAAAGCATCTGCTTCCTTTTTGCGTTATTCCGCAGCCTCCGGCCGCGGCTTATCCCACGGGAGAGGGAGCCTCTGCACAAGCCCGATGAGCTGGCCCGAAATGAGCACGGTCAGCAGCGAGTAGCCGATGCGCCGCAATGGGATATAGGTCAGCGACAGGCCGAGCACCACCAGATCGGTGGAGAGATAGGCCCATTGGATGCCCATGCCCGTGACGTGCGCGATGCACATGGCGAGCGCGTCGTCGCCGCCGGAGGCGCCGCCCGCGCGCACGGAAAGTCCCGCGCCGACGCCGACGAACAGCGCGCCGACCACGGCGGCGAGCAGCGGCATTTCGGCCAGCTGCGGCCAGAGCGGCGGGAACAGCTCGTAGAGCTTATAGGGCAGCGAGAAGCCCACGGTCGCGATGAGCGAGTAGGCAATGAAGCTGCGGCCCAGCAGCCGCCAGCCCCAGCCGTAGCACAGCAGGTTCAGCACAAAGCCGGAGACGGCGGGGGAGAGGGAGAACCAATGGTCGAGCAGCAGCGTCGCGCCGAGCACGCCGCCCTCGGTGATGCCGGAGACGGAGTGGACGTGGTAGAGACCGAACGCCAGAAACGCGCTGGAGAAAAACGCCATGCAGCAGCGCCAGCGCTCCAGGCCGCGCACGGTGGCGCGGCACTCGTTCCAGAGGCCGCGCAGGGAGGGGGAAGACAAGCTAAAACCTCGCGATCTGTTGTGGATTTGGTGGCTCAGGCGGTTGTTTCACGCACAAAGCCTTCGGGGTAAACGGTGAAGTCGTACACCGTGCCGTCCTCGGGAACGGCGAGCGAGCCATCCCGCAGGCTGAGGAAGGGCTGGTAGATGACGGCTGTGCCGTCCGCGGCGGTGACGGTGACCTGCGTGTTCGGCATGATGTCGCTCTCGTTGGCGATGAGGTACACCGGCGCAGCGCCGCTGCCGTGATAGAGAAGCTCGCCGGCCTCGGGCAGCTCCGCGCCCTCGGTGAGCCAGCCGTATTCGTTCACGGCGACGTCCGCATTTTCATCGGCGGGGACGATGCAGTAGATGTCCCAGCCGCCGGGGGCGACGACCTGCTCCGCGGGGATCTCACGCAGGAAGGGATAGGCGGTGAGACAGTCCGCGCCCTCGAGCAGGGCGGTCAGGTCGGTATCCGTCTCGCCGTTGGTCGAGCCGAGGTAGGCACAGCCGAGCACCGCGCCCGCGGCGCGGATGGTCTCGCGCAGGTCAGCGAGCGACTGCTCCGCCTCGCTCGGCGCAGGGGGATCGGGAGTATCGGGGGTGTCGGGCTGCTCGACCGGCGGCTGCGCGGTGGGGTCCTCCGCCGGCTTTTTCCCGCCGCAGGCGGTGAGGGTGAGCAGCAGCAACGCGCTGAGCAGCGCGCAAAGGATTCGTTTCATGGGAGATGTTTTCCTTTCAGGGATTTAGAATTTTCCGCCGGAGTGCGAGAAGCCGCCGGAGTTGACGGTCGTGCCGCCGGAGAAGCTCGGGCCGCTGTCGTGGTCGTCGGACTCCGTCTTGATGGGCGTGCGCACCTCGGTGGTGTGGGTGAAGCGATCCTCGCGCGCGGTGATCTCGGCACCGCCGGAGACGGTGTAGCGCGCGGCCTCGGTCGCGCGGCGCACGCTCTTGAGCTGACGTTTATAGATCGCGCAGACGATGAACGCCACGATCAGGCCGAGGGGCAGACCGAACCGGAAGGCCATGAGGGCGGCAAAGAAGAGCTTATCCCCAAAGCTCAGCGGTTCATATTCCTCCTCGGTTTCGTCGGACGGCTCCACGTCGATGGGGGCGCCGTTGGCGTTGGCCTTGAGGTAGCGGCCGCACGCGGCAATGTAGTCCGCGAAGCCGCCGTACCAGTCGTCCTCACGGAAATTGTCGAGGAACTCGTCCTGCATGATGTACTTGCCGTAGTCGGTGAAGGCAGCGTTGGCGGTGTCGCCGTGGGCGAGCATCTGGAAATCGCGCTCGGCCATGCTCAGCGCGAGCATGATGCCGTTGCTGTCGTAGGAGGCGGCAAGCCCGAGCGCGTCCCACGCGTATTCGGTGAAGGCGGCCATGCCGGTCTCACCGGTCTCCGTGACCGCGTCGGGGTCGATGTAGTCCGCCATGTCGTCGACGGTCACGACGTACACGCCGCAGCCGTACTGCTCGCTCACCGCCGCAGCCGCCTCGTTGAGCGCGGCGCAGTCATCCGCGGAGAGAATGTCGGCGTCGTCGTAAACATAGACGTCCGCATCCGCCGCGGCGGACACGCTCAGCGACAGCGCGAGGAAGAGGGCGAAGAGCAGGGAAGCATATTTCTTCATCATCATGCCACCTCCTTACAGGCTCAGGAGAAGTCCGGCAGCCATCACGCCCAGCATACAAAGACCGGTGATGGCGGCGAAATGCTTCCAGTACAGTCCCTTGTCGAGCGGCAGGTCGCCGACGAGCTTGCCGGTCTGGCCGTTCATGGCGAAGAGAAAGCTCTTGCCGTTCCACTTCGTGCTCAGCAGCCACACGGGCATGAGCGCATAGTGAACCTTGCCGCGGTGGAGCGTGACGTTTTGGCTTTCGACCGTGCAGGAGGTGTAGTCGCCGCGGGCGTCCTGCTCCATCAGCTCCACGGCGCTCGTTTCGCAGCGGCTGTCCGCGCGTTCGGCGCAGTCCTGCACGGAAACGTCGTATTTGTCGGCGAGGAAGCCGGGCAGATACGCCGTGGAAAAGGGCTTGAGCTCCTTGTAGTCGAAGGGCTCGATGGCGTCCATGTGGTCGTCAGGCATCTTGCTCGAGGCGTCCACCGGCACGCGCTCGAACCGCACCGTGCCCGCGCGGCGCACATCGTAATGGTTCGTGACGGTCACGTTTTCACGGGCGGTGGAGTAGCCGCTCACCTTGGTGCCGTGGCAGCGGACATCGACCTCCGCGCTGCCGTCGTAGAGCCAGAAGGGGACGTAGACGCCCTTGACCTCCTCGATGTGGTTCTCATTGGAGAACGCCTTCGGCAGCAGCTTCTTGCCGCCGTAGTGCTTTTTGAGCGCCGCGACTGCGGCGGCCTTATCCAGCTTGAAGGGCAGCACATAGTCGGGCTTGAGCGCGCCGCTGAACTGCCCGGGCACGATGGTGTTGTTGCCGCAGTAGGGGCAGGAGGTCGCGCTGGTCGTCTCATCGCAGATCAGCTCCGCGCCGCAGCTCGGGCAGGAATAGACGCGCAGCTTTTCCGCGTCCGCGCCCCAGTCGCTGCCGGAGGCGGAGGCCCATTCGCCGTCCGCCGCGGCCTGCTCCTCCGCCTGACGGAACGCGCCGGCAGCCTGCGCGTCCTTCTCGGCGTAGAGCTTTTTGATCTCCGCGACCTCGTAGCTCGAGCCGCAGAAGTCGCATTGGAGCTTGCCGGTCGCGCTGTCGAAGCGCAGCGGGCCGGTGCAGGCGGGACACTTGTAGTTGGTCACCTGATTTGCCATGCTTTTTCTCCTTTTTCAGACTTGTCATAAGGTCGGCAGGAGCCTGCCGCGCAGCGCGGCAGGCCCGATCATACCGTTTTATCGTTTGTGGATCGCTCAGGCTCTGGGCTTGCCGCAGTTGGAGCAGAATTTGCCGCTGTTCTTCGTGCCGCACGCGCACGTCCACTCGCCCGCGGGCGCGGGCTTGCCGCAGTTCGAGCAGAATTTACCCGTGTTCTTCGCACCGCAGCTGCACGTCCACTCGTTCGCGCTCACCGGAGCCGGCTTGCCGCAGTTCGCGCAGAACTTGCCCGTGTTGCCCGCCTGCCCGCAGGAGCAGGTCCAGCCTGCCGCGGCGGGAGCCGCCTGCGCCTGCGCCGCCTGCTGCTGCGCGCCCTGCTGATAGAGATTGCCCATCTGCGCGCCTGCCATGCCGCCGGCCATGCCCATGCCCATGAACGCGCCGACCGCGCCGTTCGGGTTCGCCGCCGCCGTCTTCATCGCGTCGCCGGTCGCGCCCGCAAGATGCGCCGCCGCGCGGGTCGGGTCCATGAACGCCGCGTTGCGCTGCATCTCCTTGATCATCTTCTCGTCTTCCTCGTTCGCAGTGACGGAGGAAACGCCGAAGGAGACGACCTCGATGCCGCGCAGGTCGCGCCACTTGGCGCTCAGCGCCTCGTTGAGCGCGTCCGCCAGCTCGACCGTGTGGCCGGGCAGCGCGGAGTAGCGGATGCCCATTTCGCTGATCTTCGCGAACGCGGGCTGGAGCGCGGTGAGCAGCTCGGTCTTGAGCTGGCTGTCGAGGTTCGAGCGGTCATAGTCCTCGCTCACGTTGCCGCAGACGTTCGTGTAGAACAGGAGCGGGTTGGCGATATGATAGCTGTACTCGCCGAAGCAGCGGATGCCCACGTCGATGTCGATCGCCGCGCGCTGATCCACGACGCGGAACGGAACGGGAGACGCCGTGCCGTACTTATTGCCGATGAGCTCCTTCGTGTTGAAGTAGTAAACGCGCTGGTCCTTCGGCGCTTCGCCGCCGAAGGTGAAACGCTTGCCGATGTTGCGGAAAACGTCGCCGATGCCGTCGCCGAGCTTGCCGGAGAAGATGCTCGGCTCGGTGGAGGAATCGTAGAGAAATTCGCCCGGCTCGGCGCAGACCTCCACGACCTTGCCCTGCTCGACGATGAGCATGCACTGACCGTCGGCGACCGCGATGCGCGAGCCGCTGGTGATGATGTTCTCGTCGCCGTGCGTGTTGCTCGAACGGCGGGTGGTTTTCTTCTGTCCCTTGACCGCCAGCACATCGGCCGGCAGCGCCTCGCAGGTGAAAAATTCTTTCCACTGGTCGGCCATGACACCGCCGGCAGCTCCGGCGATCGCTTTGATAAGTCCCATAAGCATGCTCCTTTACGCAGATGTTTTTCATCATATCTAACTGTTTCTGATGATTTTTCAGCTATGCTGATAGTATAAGGCATCAGGGCCGGAAATGCTATGTTTGCGGCGCAAAAACCCCGCCGAAACCGCAAAATACGACTGAGTAGTAGACAAGGTGCACAGCCTGACGACGGTCAGGTTGTGCACCTTGCAGTATCCTCTGCCCGCGGCGCGGCGATCTCATCGAGACGGCCGCAGCGGCGGAAGAGGTCGATATACAGCATGAGCTCCTCGCGTGAGGTCACGCCGAGCTTGCGGTTGATGTTCGTGTTGTGCTTTTTGGCGGTGGCCACGCTGATGTACGCGCGCGCCGCGACCTCCTCGAGCGAGCAGCCGTCGATGTAATACTGCAGCACGGTGCGCTCCATGGGGGTGAGCGTCTGCACCCGGTCGCGGAAGCCCGAGAGCAGCTCCTCGATGTTCGGCGGGAGACCTCCGGCCGTGAGCTGCTCGGCCGCGCGCGAGCGGACGAAGGCCAGCAGCTCATCGATCTCCGAGATGCCGGACGGGTGCTCGCCGGGGGTCTGCTCGCGGATGGCCTGCAGGCTGCGGGAGATCGGCGTCACGAACCGGCGCGACAGGTATGTCGACAGCAGCAGCATCGCCGCGAGAAACACGAGCGAGCCCGCGATCCATACCATGCGGCTGCGCGCCTCGAGCGTGCGCAGCCCGGCATCCGGCACGAGCACCACGGCGGCGAGCTTCCGCCCGGCGGCGTCGGTCGCGCCGATCGGTTCGTGCAGACCGAGATAGGTGCGGCTGCCGTCGGAATACGTATTATAATACCGGCCGGTCTTGCACGTGAGCGTGCCGTCGGCCGTGAGATACGACCCGCCGGGGCTGCCGATCATGGCCTGTCCGAGCAGCAGCCGGTCGCCGTCTATGGGGGCGAGCACCGTGACCATGCTGCCGTAGGCGCTGTCCACGGCGGGATAGGTGAGGCGAAAATACAGATCGCTGAGCTCCGCGCCGCAGATGCCGCGCACATTGCCCGCGCTGTCGAGCAGCGGCACGCACAGCAGCGTCACCGACTCCCATGTGTCGGGCAGGGCGATGCGCCCCGTCCACAGGCAGCGCTCGGCGAGACGGCCGTCCGATCCGCGCAGCAGCTGCGTGTAGCCGGGGACGGCCTGCACGTTCAGCTCCGGATTCCAGCGGTTGTGCATCTGCACCTGCGCGCTGCGCGCCGTCTCCGCCGTGCCGCGAAAGCACGTGACGTGCTGATCCGTCGCACCGATGGCGCGCAGCGCCGAATAGCGCAGGTACAGCCCCGCGCGCGAGGTCGCCGCGCCCGGCAGCGCCGTGTTGGCCGTCGCGTCCAGACAGAAGACCGCGCCGCTGCACGCGCTGGATTTCAAATAGGTGTTCAGCGCGGGATAGAGCGCCGTCTCGACGGCCGCGATCGCGCCGGGATCGTCGTTGAGCGCGGAGAACGTCCGCCCGCCGGCGGCGAGCTGCTTGTCCAGCTCGCGCGTGAGCTCCTCCGACAGGGCGATGCTCTGCGCCGTGAGCTGGTCCATCTGCCCGGCAAGCGCCGAGGCGGTGTTGTGCTTCTGGATCGTCAGCGACTGGCCGAACTTTTGCGCCGTGTTGGAAAACGCCCCCGTCAGGCTCACGACCAGCAGCACGGCGGCCAGGATCGCCAGCGCCATGCTGAACCAGTACAGCACGAGCCGCCGCTGCATGCTCACGCCCTGCGTCTTTGCTTTTTCCAGCGCCGAGCGCATTTCCCGTAACCGGAGCATGGCTGTCACCGCCTTTCTGCCGCCTCAGCGGACGTAGGTTTTTTCAAATTGGTCGAGCGTGGACCAGATCAGCCCCTCGCGCGCACCGTCGCCCTGCTGCTCGCAGAGCACGCGCCCGGCCGTGAGCTGCAGGCGCACCTGCTCTTCAAAGCGGGTCTCGAGCTCGAGATAATCCCTGCGCTGCGGCGGAGTATAGAACGTGTAGCTGCTCTGCGTGTCGAGAAACGCCTGATAGAGCGAGATGTACATGGGGTCATCGAGCGTGCGCACAGCGCTGGGCAGCTCGTCTGCAAAGGCCGTCTGCGTGACGGGCATATAGCCCAGCTGCGTCACAAAATCGACGTTGCGCTTGGGCGCCGTGAGCCACTTGAGAAACGTCACGCACGCGCGCTCGCGCTCGGGCGTGGACCTGACCGTGCAGATGCCGGCGCCGCGCTGCATGACGAGCTTCTCCCCGCCCGCAAACGTCGGGCACGGCAGGGAGATGATCTCCACCGGCTCGGAGGTGTTGTCCGGGTAGGTGACGGTGTTGGCGTAGTACAGCACGCTCGCCGACGATGCCACGGACGCGACCGCGTCGCCCGTGCGCAGGGGCTCTGTGGCGTAGCCGCTCTTGAGCCAGACGCTGCCGGCAAGCGTTGCGCGGGCATACGGCTCCCACACGCGGCGAAACGCCGGGCCGAACGCCACCTGATCGCCGTCAAAGAAATCCGCACCGAGAGATTCGACACCGACCTGAAAATAATTAAAATGGTAGTCGTGCACGAAAAACACCTTGCCGTCGTCCGGCGTGTCGGGCGTCTGCGCGTCCGTCCAGGCGGTGTAGGCCTCCGCCGTGCGGTAGAGCCCCTCCCACGTGGACAGATCATCGAGCGTCGCGCCCGTCGCGGCGGCGAAGCGGTCAAAGAGCGTCTTGTCCACAAACAGGATCTCCGTGCTCTTGGCCACCGGCAGTACGGTCAGATGCCCGCCTATCTCGCCCTCGGCAAGAAACGCGGGGATGAAATCATCCAGCTCCGCATCCGAGAAATAGTCCCGGTAGTCGACGAGGATATCCGCATCCGGCAGTGCCAGCACGGTCTTGGGATAGGATACGAACATGTCCGGCAGCGCCGTGGCGCCGGGCTCGCCGTAAGCCGAGGCGAGCACCGCCTCGTGGATGGTGTTCGTATTCGTGACGCTACCGACCTGCACGCGGATGTTCTGCGCGCGGCCGACGGTCTCGTTGAACGTGTCGATGAGGTCGTTGAGCGGGGACTCGGTCTCGCCGCCGTAGACGTGCCAGATCGTCACGGTCACGGGCTCCTGCTTCTCGCCGCAGCCGGTGCAGCCGAGCGCGAGCAGCAGCGCCAGCAGCAGGGCTGCCATGCGCGGATACTGTTTCATGCGGGGGACACCTCCTTGCAGGGTGCTTTGATTCAGTATAACGAATTTTTTCCGCCGCGGCAACCGGAATTCCCCGCTTTTTTGCGCACACTTGACAGCGGCGTGCATGCGCAGTATGCTGGAGACGGCGGGAATGACCGCAAATTCTATATTCAGGAGACATTGTTTGAAACAGACAAGAATATCGGAGCGTGTGCGCTGACCGGGAGGCCGGCAAATCCACACACGCCACGCCTCCCGGCGCAGGAATGCCTTTGGGAGGAACCAATGAAGCACGAAAACAAACGACAGCAATACCAAGCAGGCTACTACAAAACCCACCCCTGCCGCGACAGCTTTCCCTGCAGAGTCTGCGGACGGCTCGTGACACCGGAGGGTGCCGGGAGCAGCCACCGCAACCACTGCCCGAACTGCCTGTACAGCCTGCACGTCGACATCACGCCCGGTGACCGCGCAGCCGACTGCGGCGGCATCATGGAGCCCGTGGCCGTCTGGGTGCGCAAAAACGGCGAGTGGGCGCTCATTCATCGCTGCCGCCGCTGCGGTGCGCTCAGCGCCAACCGCGTGGCTGCCGACGACAACCCCATGAAGCTCATGAGCATCGCGCTCAGGCCGCTGTGCGCCCCGCCCTTCCCGCTCGAGCGGATCGAAGAGCTGGCAGCGTGCATGGGCGGCGACAGCCGTCTGCCATGACCCGCAGATGAAAAACGGCCGACGCTCCGTATCGTTCGGAGCGTCGGCTGTATTTCGGGTGAAAAATCGCTATGATGGAATCACGCGGGAGATGCGAAGCACGCAGCGGGCACGCATCTCAGATCGTTCTCCCGTTTCACTGTACAAGTATCCCAGACATCGTTTGCGCTCTCCTTTTGAATGGCCGTGTGGCGGCCATATTCTGCCGGAGTCTGCAAACGATGTCTTCTTTTTTGTTTTTCATTGACGCAAACGGTTGTACCTTAGCCGCCGCACGTGCTACAATTTATCATCATCCGATCCACACAGGAGGTGCCGCCATGCAGCCGAAAACCCGCGCCGTCATTGCACTCGATGCGCTGGGCCTTGCCGCGCTCGCGGCGCTGTTCGTGCCCTGGTGCGCGCGCACGCCGGGCCTGTCCGTCCCGGGCGGCATCGCCGCCGGGTGCAGCGCGGCGCTGTTTGCCGCCGTGGGGCTGCGGTTTGTGCCCGCGTGGGTGCGCTTCTGGCAGCGGGAGGACGCCGCGCCCGCCGTCCCGGCGCAGGAGCCGGCGCACATGGCCGCGCGCATTTTCGCTGCGCTGCTCGCGCTCGATCTTGCGCTGCTCGTGCTCACATGGGGCGTCCGTGCCCTCGCCGGACAGCCGGAGACGATCACGCAGGCGCTCGAATTCTGGCGCTGCCTCGACAGCCGGCACTATCTCGACATCGCGCGCGACGGCTACATCGCCGCCGGTGACCCCGACCGCGTCGTGCAGCTCGTGTTCCTGCCGGGCTACCCGCTTGCGGTGCGCGCGGTGATGCTGCTCGTCCCGTCGGACATCTGCGCGGGGCTGCTGACATCGGCGCTGTGCTTTGCGGGCGCGGGGTGCGTGGTCTACCGGCTGCTGCGGCTCGACCTGCCGCACCGAGACGCCGTGCGCGCGCTGCGCTTTCTCACGCTCGCGCCGGGCTGCTTTTTCTTCGCCGCGCCTATGAGCGAGAGCCTGTTTCTGCTGCTGACTGCTGCGGCGCTCTACCTCGCGCGCACGCACAGGCCCGTGCTCGGCGGGCTGTGCGGGGCATATGCCGCGTTCACGCGCTCGCGCGGGCTGCTGCTGCTCGTGCCGCTGCTGTGGGAGCTGGTGCACGACGCCGTGCAGCACCGCCGTGTCAGCATCCGGCAGGTTGTCGGGCTGCTGCTCGTGCCGCTGGGCTTTGCGGCGTATTGCTGCATCAACCGGCGCGTATCGGGAAATCCCTTTCAGTTTCTCATCTACCAGCGCGAGCACTGGAACCAGCGCACGGGGCTGTTTTTCAGCACCGCCGCATATCAGACGGACTACCTGCTGCGCTGCCTGCACAGCGGCAATTGGCGCGATGCGCTCGGTCTCTGGCTGCCGAACCTCATCGCGTGCTTTTCCGCCCTCATCCTGCTGGCGAAGGCCGCGCCGCGGCTGCGCGCAAGCCAGACGGCGTGGTTTCTCGCGTATTACATCATCGCCGTCGGCGCGACATGGCTGCTGAGCGCGCCGCGCTACCTGCTCGTGCTGCTGCCCGTGCCGCTGGCGCTGGCACAGTGCGCGCAAAAGCGCACCGCGAACATCGCCCTCACCGCTCTGAGCGCGCTCGCCGCGCTCGGCTATCTCGCCGCGTTCGCCCTGCGCTGGCAGGTGTGGTGAGCCGCACCGCCGGGCACTGTCCTTTTATTGGGACACCAAATATGCTACACTTTAGAAAACACACAAGGAGGCAATGTTATGCTGCATCTGCTCTATGGTCCTGCCGCCACCGGCAAGACCGATCTGCTCATGGGGCGCATCCGCGCAGCCGTCGCGGCGCGCACACCGGGGCAGGTGCTGCTCGTGCCGGAGCAATACAGCCACGAGGCCGAGCGCGAGCTCTGCCGCGTCTGCGGGGATCGTCTCTCGC
>ERZ825670.1835-NODE-1835-length-21895-cov-5.237179_pt1 | contig 21895 bp, 20 predicted proteins | sample MGYA00519929_ERZ825670 | MGnify/ENA primary metagenome ERZ825670 (study PRJEB31778, sample SAMEA3449207) | human gut metagenome | biome: human gut; feature: human-associated habitat; material: faeces | place: United Kingdom | collected 2010/2012 ...
TCGAATCCTGTTCCCGCTGCCATGACGGAACAAAGATTTTCTTGTTCCGTTATTTTTTTGTTTCTCCGATAAATTTTGTTTCTCTGACAAATTGTGTCTTTCATGTTCTTTCCTCCGATGATGTCAATTGAAAAAAAATCTTTTTTATTATAACAAAATAATACTAAAAAGAGAATTCAAAGAATTCTCTAATTTGTAAGTTTTTTTAATGCTTTATGATTGGCCATTAAAGACTTAAGTCCTGCTGGAAGTTCAAAAGCAATATCTAAAATATTCTTATTGACCTTAACAACAACACCCTTACCAAAAATATCATGATTTACAAGATCTCCAACTTTCCAATCATCAACCTTATTATCCCCAATCAATTCTGCTTTAGACACTGTTTGCTTAGGTACATAATCTGTTGTTTTAAAACGAGGCTTACTTCCGCTATGAATAATTCCTTCATTTCCTACTTCATCAATGAAACGACTAGAAATTTTAGGTGAATCTGTTACAAAACTAAATCCTTCACTATCTGTTAAGAAAAGCTGTTTTCTCGCTCTTGTAAAGGCTACATATGCGAGTCTTCTTTCTTCTTCAAGACCATCATCTCCATCTTCAGCTAAACTTCTAAAGCTTGGGAAAATACCTTCAGATAAGCCTAAAACAAAGACATAATCAAATTCTAGACCTTTAGCCATATGAATAGACATTAAAGAAACATATTGACCTTGATCAATTGCATCATTATCTGTATATAAAGAAATATCTTGTAAATAATTTTCTAATGTTGGTGCATCTTCATGAGAAACTTGAAAATCATAAATTGAACGTTGTAATTCATGAATATTATCAATACGATTATCTTCTAAATCATTTTTGAGCATTTCAATATAACCAACATCAATCATTAAATTTTCAAACATTTCATGTAATGGTAAAGTTGAACGTCTTGCTTTTTCAATTGCTTCAACTAAAATTCGCACTTCTTTTTTTGATTTATTAGAAAGTCTAATTTCATCACTATGAAGCGTTAAAGCATCATAAAGTGAAATTTGATGATTAAGTGCTACTAATTGAATATTTTCTAATGTTTTTTTACCAATACCTCTAGCTGGTGTATTAATAATTCTTTCAAACGCTAAATCTTCTTGATTACAAACAAGTCTTAAATAGCTTAAGGCATCTTTAACTTCTTTACGATTAAAGAATTTTAATCCCCCAAAAATACGATAATCAATTCCTTTACGAATCAATACTTGTTCAATCGTACGTGATAAATAGTTTGCACGATATAAAATTGCAATGTCACGATAATTAACCCCATCTTGATTATTTACAATATCTTCGATTTTATTAGCAATCCAATTAGCTTCCTCTTCTTCACTTTTAGCAACATGATGAATCACATCTTCTCCACCTGTTTGCTTTGTAAAAAGATTCTTTTCTAAACGTTGACTATTTTTACGAATTAAATTATTTGATACTTTTAATATATTTCCAGTTGAACGATAGTTTTGATCAAGAATAATTGTTTTATTAGGTTTGAAATCTTTATCAAAATCTAAAATAAAATGAACATCTGCTCCTCTAAAGCTATAAATTGTTTGATCAGGATCTCCAACGACACAAACAATGGCATATTTTGATAATAATTGAACTAAATGATATTCAATTTCACCTACATCTTGGAATTCATCTACATGAATATATTGGAATTTTCTTTGCCATTTTTCTAATATATCTGGATAATTATCCAAAATATAAACTGCTTTTAATAATAAATCATCAAAATCTAATAAGAAATGATCTTCTTTATAGTTTTCATAGGCTTCATAGACTTTTGCTTTTTTGAGTTCTCCTGAAAATTGTCCAGCTAATTCAATAGCTCTTTGTGGAGAAACTCTCGCTGTTTTATATGAAGAAATTGTATTGATCATGCTTTTAATAGAAATAACTTTTGCATCTATTTCTAATTGTGTATAAAGCTTTTTAATAAGTGCTTTTTGATCTTCTTCATCCATAATTGTAAAATTACTTGGATAATTTAAAACATTAATATGTTGTCTTAAAAATCTCACACATAAAGAATGAATCGTACAAATAAGTGTTCCACTTCCATGAATACCTACAACTTCATTCACTCTTTCTTTCATCTCGTTAGCAGCTTTATTGGTAAAAGTAATTGCCAAAATAGAACGAGGATCAATTCCTACATCCTGTATTAAATGTGCAATACGATAAGTCACGACTCTTGTTTTTCCAGAACCTGCCCCCGCAATAATTCTTAAGTGACTATCTAAATACGTTGCTGCTTCTTTTTGATTTTTATTTAACAATGTATCTAAATCCATTTATTTCACCCCTATTTATCTTATTATATTACATGGATAATGATAGAAAAAGAGAAATCTTTCATTTCTCTTTTTAATATTGATGTGATAAGCCAACGATATCATTAATATCTTCAACACCAAGTTTTTCAAGTTCTTTTGGTAAATCTTGAATAATTTTATAACAAGCATATGGATCAACAAGGTTTTGACAACCAATCGCCACAGCGCTTGCGCCTGCAACCATCATTTCAATAACATCATGGGCACTTGAAATACCACCCATACCAATTACTGGAATCTTAACAGCTTTACTTACTTGATGAACCATACGTAAAGCTACTGGGAAAATAGCTGGTCCTGAATAACCACCTGTTCCATTAGCGATAATCGGTTTTCCAGTTTTGATATTAAAACGCATACCTACTAAAGTATTGATCATTGTAATTCCATCAGCTCCAGCTTCTTCTACAGCCTTTGCCATTTCAACGATATCTGTTACATTAGGAGAAAGTTTAACATAAACCGGTTTTTGAGAAACGGCTTTTACTTTACGTGTAACATCCGCAGCCATTTGTGGATTTGTCCCAAATTGAATACCTCCACTATGAACATTTGGACAAGAAATATTAAGTTCTAACGCTCCTACCATATCATGTGTTGAAATACGTTTTGCGGTTTCAACATAGTCATCAATACAGCTTCCACCAATATTAGCGATGACTTTATCATTATAACATTTACGAAGTTCTTCTAGCTCATGAGACATGACCGCATCAACACCGGGATTTTGGAGTCCAATTGCATTAAGCATTCCACTTGGCCCTTCCGCAATACGTGGTAAAGGATTTCCATAACGCGGTTCAAGCGTTGTTCCTTTGATCATGATACTTCCTAAAACATTAATATCATAAAATCTTGTAAATTCATATCCAAATCCAAAAGTTCCTGATGCTGGAATAACTGGATTTTTCATTTCTAAACCTGGAAGTTTAACTTTTAAATTAACCATTTACAATAACCTCCTCACTTAATAAAATTGGTCCTTCTACACAAATACGTTTATAAGGTTTTGTTTTCACTTTACATGAACATCCCATACAAGCTCCAAAACCACATCCCATTCTTGCTTCAAAAGAAAGTTGTCCGTTTTCTGGATAATTTAAAGCAAGCGCATCTAACATTGGTTCAGGTCCACATGTATAATAATGATCAAATGTTAAATTAGCTTTTTTAATAACATCAATAACTGTTCCTTTAACACCTAAAGAACCATCCATTGTCGCAATTAATACATCTCCAAATTCTTGGAATTTATCAATATAGAAAACATCTTTTTTAGAAGAAAATCCTAAAACAGTTGTGACTTCTACACCTTTTTCTTTTAATTTTTTACCTAAGTTATAAAGAGGTGGTGTTCCAAGTCCTCCACCAATAAGTAAAGCTTTTCCTTCTTGAACAGTAAAACCATTTCCTAAACCAATTAAACAATCCAATTGATCTCCAATTTGTTTATTCTTTAAAATTTCTGTTCCTTGACCAACAACTTTAAAAACAATCACAATTGTATTTTCATCATAATCAGAAATAGACATTGGTCTTCTAAGATAAGGTTGTAAACTTTCATTAATCTTAATATTAATGAATTGACCTGGTTGGCTAATATATTTAGCCCCTTCTCCTTTTAAAGTCATTTCATAAACATCATCTGCAATGTTTTCAATTTTTGTAATTTCCATTAACCCTTGATAGTTCATAAATTCCTCCTATAATTTTTCTATTTTTCCATCTAAAATATGATACTTCACTAAACCAAAACATTTTGTATCTAAAAATGGTGTGTTTTTTGCTTTTGAATAAATATTATCTCTCGTAATCGTATATTCTTCATTTAAATCAATGATAGCAATATTAGCTTTTTTACCAACAGCCATATCATGATCCAATCCAATTACTTGACTTGGATTGACTGTCATACATTTTAAAACAGTTTCTAAATCTAACAAATTCTTCTTAACTAAATATGTATAAACAAGACTAAAAGCATGTTGATTACCAATAATACCAAATGGTGCTTGATCAATTGGTTTTAATTTTTCTTCATCACTATGAGGTGCATGATCTGTTGAGATACATGTCACTGTTCCATCTTTAAGTCCTTCAATTAAAGCATCTAAATCTTCTTTACTTCGAAGTGGTGGATTCATTTTATAATTTGGATTTAAGTTTTTAATATTTTCATCTGTTAAAATCAAATGATGTGGACAAGCTTCTCCCGAAACAGGAAGTCCTTGTTTTCGATATTCTCTTAATCCTGCCACAGTTTCTTTAGTAGAAATATGACAAATATGATAACGATTACCAATTTCTTTAGATAATTGTAAATCACGTAAAGCATGATTATATTCTGAAGCATTATTGATTCCTACAAGACCATTTTCTTTAGAAACACGTCCTAAGTTAATACATGCTCCTTTTTCAAGTTCTCCTTCATCTTCACAATGAGCAACAATAATACTATTGATTGCTTTTGCTTCTTTCATGGCTTTTGCCATCATTTCTTTACTTTGAACACCTTTTCCATCATCAGAAAATCCTTGTACAATATCAAAAGCATTATTTTCTTTAAAATCAACAAGCTCTTGTCCTTTTAAATCTTTCGTAATAGCACTATAAGTATATGTATGAATAGAGCTATCTTTTTGAACTCTTTGAATAAAATCTTCAATAGTTTCTTTATCATCCATACATGGATTTGTATTAGCCATCGCTACAATATGCGTATATCCTCCATATTTAGCAGATAAAGTTTCTGTTTTAATAGTTCCTTTATGTTCAAATCCTGGTTCACGTAAATGAACATGAAGATCAACAAAACCTGGTGTTACTAAAAGATCTGCACAATCAATTATATTTTCACCATCTAAATCATGACCTATTTGACTAATTGTTTCACCATCAATTTCTACATCTAATTTTTGAATTTTATTTTGGTAAAAAACATTTCCATTTTTTAATACAGTTTTCATAGTTTCTCCCTTTTTCGATTAAAAACATCTTTATTTTTATCATATAAAGTATACTAAATGATACTTATTTTTTCAATGAAAAAACGGCATAAAAAAACAGCCAAGAAGGCTGTATTTTTATTATATTTGTTTTTTGCTTGACTAAAATTAAGTGGAGAAATACCATGTCTTAAACAAATTTCATAATATACACCTGGAGAAGTTGCAGCACCCCAAGCTTGCATAATTTTTATCTTATCCTTATCATATTTAGCCCCATCATTTTTTGCTGAATAAAACTTTGAAATCAAATTTACTAATTGATTTCTTAATGCTCTTGTAGAATAAGTAACTACTATTGTCCAATCCCTATGAGCCATATGTAATTCTACTGCCTTACGCGCCAGAACTATTGTTTTTCCGCTTCCTGCCATTCCCCTAATTCTTTGAATTCCTTTTGTGTCTGACAATATAGCCTCCATCTGCTTAGTATCATACTTCTCTACTAGCTCATTCATTTCACTTATTAGATAAGCCTTTGACCCTTCGGTGACTCCCTCTCTTTCTTTTCTCTGGTTGATTCCATATGCCTCTTGTAAACCAGATAAAATATTATTATATAATTCGTCGGAAAATTCATTCTCTTCCTTGTTTTCTTCAACTATATTCATTACGTCTTTAACTGAAAAAGCTATTAAATTGTCATCTTGCTCATTAATTTTTTCCTTAGAATATGTAAGTATTATTATATCAAAAACTAATTTTCTCTTTTTAATTAAAAATGGTTGTTTCCTAAATCTATTCTCAACCTTTATATATATATCATCCTGAATCTTTGCATAATCTGTTACAGCTTCTGTAAGTACATTAAATATAAATACTCCTATTTTTGAAACTATAGCTAAATCTACACTTACTTTATTATCAGTATATTCATCTATATATATTGGATATCCTAGATATGCTTCTCCTATTACATCAGGATATTTTTCATTGAATTCTTTAATTATATCTTGTATTATTTTTTCTTTCTCTACATTATCAATATTACCAATGTTTTTTAACATATTTCCCCCTTGAACAACTATTTATTATTCATATCTATATTCTTCCCCATCTTCAGCAACTTTTAAATAATAATTGTTTTCTTCTTCATCTATTGAATAAGTAATCTCATTAGCATGAATTAATTTACTTTTTATATATTCAGCCAAAGGCTTATCCTCACAATATATATAACAACCTTTTAAGCCTCTCGTCATTAATACTTTATATGTATTTTTTATAATCTTATCAGCTATTTTTTGAGCCTTTTCTGGTTCTTTTTTATATAAAGCTTTTGTATGTACTAATGATGTTTTATCTGAGTTCGCATTTTGACTTAAATCTGTTATAACATTTCCATTTTCGAATCTTAAGTCTGTTCCTATTATAACTCCTATATAGTCAAATTCTAGCCCTTGACAAGTATGTATGCATCCAATTTCGCTTATAGAATCTCTACGTATAGCCCATGGTTTACTTTTTTTGTTCATATTCCATTTTTTCTTAAATGTGTTTGATAATTCAAAATCAAATTTAGTATCATCATCTTTTGAAATCCACTCTTTATAATATCCTGCAACAAGTCTAGCTTTATTATCTTCATTTCTATCAATTATTAATTGATCTAGTTCATCAGGTGAGTCTACCACTCTAAAATCATATTCTTTTGTATCTAATATATGGTTTGCAGTTTCTCTTATTTGTAGCATATCATCTAGCCATGATAAATATCCAGTAGACCCCTTACATCTAAATTGACTCTTTAATTCTCTTTCTTCAATATTTTCAGATTTAACGCCATTAATGGTACAACATCTTTTTATTTCTTCAATCGTACCAATATCATTATCAGTAACTATTTGATCTTCATCAATGAAGAATATAGAAAAATTAGCAGCATTTATTATTTCTCTAATTTGATTATTTCCTCTAACTCTTCCTACATATGTTTTTTCTTTTAATCTATGTGCTTCATCTACTATAATTACTGGAATTTCATTTGTTTTTGCAATATCATATGCATAAGCTCCTGTAAATAAATTTCTAATATATTCTTGATCTTCTGTATTTTTTAACTCTTCAAAATACACTTTCCTTGGAGCCCCATTCATAGTTGTGTAATGAGCAATTATATTTCTTTGATATAATTCTGCAAATAACTGTATTGCTACTGCTGATTTTCCTGTACCAGGTCCTCCTTTTACTATTAGAACATGTTTCTCTTTGTTTTTTAATGTCTCTGATGCCATATTTAATGCTTTTTCATATACATCTTGCTGTGTTTCTAATAGATAAAATTGCTTTTTCCCCTCTATCATGTTGGCAATATCATCTTGTAATCTTCTCGAAGGAACAATATTCCCATTATCAAGTTCAAATAAAACTCTTTTACTGTCACCCTTTTTTATATATTTTTTTATAAACTCTCTCAACTCATCTTCATTATCCATTGTAAAAACTGGTGATTGTTTAAATAATGGTTTAAATTTATCATCAATTAGTGGATCATTTTCTTTCACAGAATAGTTATGCAAGTATGAACATGGATATAATCTAATCTTGTCTTTTACAACTGGTTCAATTAGATTACTTAAATATCCAGCATAATTAAGAGCTTGTCTTGAAGGATGTGCTTTTTCTTCTATATGATTTTTACTAACTAATGCTCGAACCAATAAGCTATTAGGTACTTCATCAACTTTGCTCCATTGTTTTAATTCAACGATAATTACTATACCTTTTCCATCTTGACTATATCCAGAAATCATGAAATCGATTCTATTGTCTGTTTCTGGCACTTTATATTCCACTGCTACTCCAGCATCCTCTGGGATATCTTTGTTATTTAATATCTTAACAACTCTTTTTAAAGAATTATCCCATGATCTTCTTTCAGCTTCTTTTACTCCACCTATTTTTTTTCTATAATTTTCTTCAATTTTTTCAACCAATATATCTTTTCTTAAGTCCTCAATAAATCCACTTTTTACATTATCATATACTATCATAATAATTGCCCCCAAAATTATTACTATTATAACTTGTTATATTTTGTACTAACTCCCTTTGCCTTTTCCACAGGATATTTCTTTTTAGTTTTTTCTAACTTCTTCAATATTATATCTTTTGGTTCAACTTCCAATTTCATTGCCATCTGAATACAATATGTAAATACATCTGCTAATTCTTCGCATACTTCGTCTTTATTATAATTTTCTGAATCCCATTGAAAACATTCTAATAGCTCATTCGCTTCAATTGATATCGATTTAGCTAAATTTTCTGGTGAATGAAATTTATCCCAATCTCTTTCTTTGTTAAATTCATCTATTTGTTTCATTAACTCTTTCATACTTTAACTCCTATCTTTGTAAATAATTTTTTAAAGTTTTCTTCTGTTTCTTCATCTAAAATTATTTCGTTTTTCAATATTTTACTATTAAATTCCTTAGCCATTAAAGTTTTTTCTTTGTTTTTCAAACTATTTTTAATTTTGTCTGATAATAACGATTCTATTGTTTTACCTTCAACATCGCTAATAAAATATACATGTTCATCCATATTGTCTACAACCTTTTCTAATCTCTTCTTCTCATCTCTACCTGGCTTATCAGAGTCCAATAAACACTTATAGTTATATCCCCATCCTATTAATATAGTAACTATTCTATTTTCGCTACTAGCACCTATACATGGTAATATATATGGTCTTAATTTTTCATCGACTTTAAAATATTCTAACACCGATGTTATGTATAGATAATCAGTAATTCCTTCCACAACTAAATTAAGTTTATTTTGTTGAGGTCCAAAATTATAGTTTAAAGAACTTCCTATTGCATTTAAAATTGGTGTTAATGTTTCTTTGTTCCTACTATTTAATCCATTTTTTATTTCTGTAAATTTTGTTTTTTCTACTAATCTTATGCTCTCTAAATTTTTTATATCTATCATAAAAGGACTATGCGTAGTATATATTATTTGATAGTCACCCTTCTGCATTAATAACTCTAACAACTTTTTCTGAGCAATAACATGCAGTGATGTTCCAGGCTCGTCCAATAAAATCAGACTATATTTATGTATTTTTTTAGAAGAGTATAATTGTAAGAACATCGATATATACCATTTTAACCCATCACTTCTTTCTGATAAATTTGTTATACTTGTTCCATCTTCTAAAATATCATCTTCAACTACAAAATTTATTATTCCATTATTCATATCAAATAACAAATTTATTTTATTTGTTTTATAATAATTATTAAATTCTATATTAAAATTTTCTAACTTTTTATTAAGTTTAATCTCAAGTTGTTTTCTAACAGCAGAATCTGTTGTTGTTAACAATTCAATCAAATCATTTTTTGAATACTCAATAGCTTGTAGAAGAATTTCTAATCCTTTAGTATCATTATTTTTTCTTATATCCTCAATAGAATATCTGTTTTTTAGTACCATATCATTTTCAAAACAAATGATACTAGGTAATATTGATTTAAAATATTCATACTTTTCTTGAATTTTCTCTTTAAATTTATTCAATATACTCTTTCTGTTTTCATTTAAGCTTAATATACTTTCATAATTAGTAAACTTTATAAATGTAGTATCATATTTTTTTACTTTATCTTTAAATATATTTGCTTGTATTTGGTTTATTGCTGGCATTCTACATATTTCATCACTTAAATTTTTTAGTTCTGTATCAGCACAAATAACATTTTTTAAAAAACCATCAAAACAAGTATATAAAGATGTATCTTTAACAAAAAATTCAATACGGCTTTCTCTCTCTTCTATATTTCTATATTCTTCTCTTATATCTTTATCTTCAAACAAAATGTTCACAGAGATTTTTACTTCTTTATTATTTATTCTATTAACTTTTGAAAATAAATCTTGTCTCATAGAATTATCAAAAAACTTGATATCTTTTAATGCTAATAATGTATTACTCTTTCCTGATTCATTTTTTCCAATCAGACCTATTGTATCTTCTGAATCAAATCTTATTAAGTTGTTTTTATCGCCGAATGATTTAAAATTATCTATTTTTATTCCTGTAATTCTCATTTCATAACCTTTCTTTTTACATTTAAAATAGCAGAACTCTGTCGAATTTTATTTATTTAGATTTTCAACAGATTTTTTATAATTTCTACTGGCACTAATAGAAAAATAAAAAAATCTCTTACTTACGCAAATATCATACCACAAATTTACTATTTTTTCCACATTTATCGTCAAAATCCTTGAGTAAATCAAAAAAATTTTATATAATGGCTTTAAAGGAGAAAATTATGAATAATTTGCCATATATAAAAAGTTCAAAAGAATCTATTTTGCAATATGCACTTGGATTAAAAGAAAAAAAATTTAAAGACGTATTATTAAACGACCCTAATATAACCGATGAAGATAGAGCCTTATTATTTGAATATTATAACAATCCTAGGTCCAAGGGATCTTTAGGTCAATTAATAGAAAAACATTTCTTTTTCTATGATATAAATAGTAATTCTGAAGCTGATTTTAATGAGGCTGGAGTTGAATTAAAAGTTACTCCTTATACAATAAAATCTAACGGAGATTTAAGAGCAAAAGAAAGACTCGTACTTTCAATTATTAATTACATGAAAGATTATGAAGAAGAAGATTTTATAAAAAGCCATGTATATCAGAAATGTTCTTTAATGCTTCTAATTTACTACTTATATAATCCATATAAAGCAAGGTTAGATTATTTGATAAATTACATCAATCTATTTGAATTTCCTGAAGAAGATTTAGAAATAATTAAAAACGATTATAAAATTATTATAAATAAAATTAAAAATGGAAAAGCTGAAGAATTGTCAGAAAGTGATACAAACTATTTAGGTGCTTGTACAAAAGGTGCTAATGCAAATTCTTTAAGAAATCAACCTTTTAGTAGTGAAAAAGCTATGCAAAGAGCCTTTTGCTTAAAAAATTCTTACATGACCTATATTTTAAACCATTATATTGTAAATAAAACAGAAGAATATGAATCAGTTATTAAAGATGCTAATGTTTTAAAAGAACAAACTTTAGAACAATATATTCTTAATAAGTTAAAGCCTTACTATAATCAAGATATAGAATTTTTAAAACATAAATTTAATATTCCATATCAAGTAACAAATAAATCTTTCACTTATCTATTAGCTAAAGGAATGCTAGATATTGTAAATGAAAAAATTGAAGAATTTGAAAAAGCTAATATAAAAATAAAAGCAATAAGATTAAATAAAAAAGGTATGCCAAAAGAACATATGTCATTTCCAGCTTTTAAATATACTGAAATTATTAATGAAGATTGGGAAAATTCAAAATTATACGAAACATTTTCAACGACAAGATACTTATTTATGATATATCAGTATGTAGATGAAAATACTTTAATATTTAAAAAAGCAATGTTTTGGAATGTCCCTGAAAAAGATTTAAGTACAGAAATAAAACGAGTTTGGACTGAAACTGTATCTAGAATAAAAGATAATAAATATGATAATTTACCTAAAGCAAGTGAAAGTTCCGTTCTACATGTACGACCTCATGATTCTAAATGTAGATTTAATTGTCCTACTCCAGACGGAAAATTATATAAAAAGCAATGCTTTTGGTTTAATAAAGAATATATAAAAAAACAAATTGAGGATGGTGATTGTTAATGGGTGGTTATATTTTTTCGATAGGAAGAGATAACGCTATCGGAAATATTAAGAAATGCGTTTATGATGGTGTTTATTCTACTAATATGCATGAAGTAACTAATAGAAACCTTATTCCATTTGAAGGTACTTTTGCAGATTATTGCAGTATGAAACCAGGAGATAATATCTACTTCTTTAGTAATAGAAAAATTTATGGTATAGGAGTATTAATTAAAGTTGGTCTAGATTGTAAATACAATAATTATCCTTCTGCTTCTACCCCTATTCAAGAAAATTATGATACTATAAACAACGAAATGATTATAAATAATGATGAAACCAATGTAAATAATAGATGGATTTGTACTTTTAAACCAGACCCTTTATTTTTCGCAAATCCTGTTGATATGGATGATGTATTGTCTTACAAGCCTGATACCTTTAAAACTTTAAGAACATTTTGGAAGAAATCTTTCACTAAAATTAATGATGAAGAAAATAACTCTTTAAAAGAATTTATTTTATTAAGAAATCAAAATAATGCAGAAAACCATTTTGATTTCTCAGAGAGTTTTCACAATACTAATATGAACAATTTTAATAATCCTAAATATTTACTTTCATATCAGCAAATTATAGAATCAGCTTTAGATTCTAATAATAATATAAAACACGAAATGGCTTTAGAAGCTGGATTGATATTAGAACTATCTAATAATGATTCTACTATTTTGGGACATTGGGATTACCTATCACATCAAGTTGAAGCATCACCATTTAAACCAATTGATTATATGGATAAAATCGATGTTTTTGGCTATCGTTTTCTAAAAGGTACTTCAATAATTTCAAAATATTTAATTGTTGAAAATAAAAATGAAGCAGCTACATTAGATACTGTTAATCAAATAACAAAATATGTTGATTGGATTGTTAAAAATTATGCATACGGAAATTATGATATGATAGAAGCATATATCCTTGCTCCTTCATATGATGATAAAATAAAGAAAAATTTCAAAGAAATATGTAAAAGAAATTATATTATATCAAGTCATCCTGTTGTTAATAAAACATGGAATGATGTAAAACTAATTTCTTATACTTATAATAATTCAAAGTTAAACTTTAAAGAAGAAGGTATCTAATTACCTTCTTCTTTAAAAATTTCATTTAATCTTATCCCCATTTTTTCAACTAATCCTACTACCAACGCATTGCCCATACAAAAATATCTGAAATTTTGTGGCATTCCTGTGTCTGTCCAATTATCTGGAAAACCATTTATTCTTTCTGTTTCTAATGGTGTTAAAATTCTATAACATTTACTTTTTGGATCTTCTATTACATGAGTACTTCTATTTAAACTTCCTTCACTTGTTAGCATTGTTCTAGCTGGCTTTTCTAACGAATCCGGAAATGCTATTGCACCCTCTCTAAAATGATATTCATGTGGTGTTCCAGCTTTTCTTAAAATATCTTTTGCACCTTTTAGATAATTCCACTTTTCTAAATTATTTCCCAAATAATATTTTTCATCTACTCCATCTTTTTGAACAATTTTATTTAATGATGTATATTGGATATTTTTAGGGTTTACATTTTCTGTATAAATCTTTCCATTTCTCATTATTCCAGCATTCTTAAAGTCCATTTTGAATTTTTCTGAAACTTCATAAATATCATTATATTCAAATTTATATTCTTTACCATCTATATTCGAATCAATATCAAATTGCTTTATAAAGAACCCGACTTTTATGTATAATTTCTTCTAGCTTTTGATTTTCAATAGTCCCATAATAATTTGTATCATTTTTACAAGCGAATATAAAGGTTCTTCTTCTTCTTTGAGCAAAGCCATATTCGGCTGCATTAATTACTCTCCATTCAACAGTATACCCCAAGTCATTAAAACAAGCTAATATTACTCCAAAATCACGACCTCTTTGATTTGATGGTGATTTCAATAATCTATCTACGTTTTCTAAAAGCACAAATTTAGGTTGTTTCTCCTCTAAGATATCTCTAATTTGCCACCAAAGTACTCCTTTTTTTCCTTCCATTCCTTTTGCTCCAGTTCTTGCAACTGAATAATCTTGACAAGGAAATCCACCTACTAATAAATTATGATTTGGTATAGTAGATTTATCTATGCTTGCAATATCTTCATTTATATAATTATCTTTCTTTCCAAAGTGTGATACATAGCAATCAAACGCATATTGATTCTTTTTTCCAGGTTCCCATTGATTGGCCCAAACTGTACTCCAATTAGAATCAGATTTTTCTAATCCTACTCTAAAGCCTCCAACTCCTGCAAATAATTCACAAACTGTTTTTTCCATTTTGTTCTTCCTTTCTTTCTTGTGCATTATATAATTTTTTCTTTATTTTGTAAAGATCTTTTATCATATTTATTATAAAATATTTTAATAAAAAGATCAACGTTTTTAGCTAAATTTATTTAAAAAATTATCTTTCATATTTTATCAAACATTTGTTTTTATTGCAATACTTTTTTTAATTTTTATGAAAAAACTCATCATAAGGATACCCTTCCTCTATATACATTTCTGTTAACTCCATTTTATGCTTTTCTAACTGTAATATCTTTTCTATTGAAATACTCACATAGTTGTTTTATATCCATATCTTCAGTCCACCATTTTCTATCTGGTTCTATTTTTAGTAATTCTTCATATTGTCTAATTCTATCTTCAAAGAAATCTACATCAGCATCTATTAAAAATTTTTCTTTTTGAAAATGCACTTGGTTTAGCCACGCATATCCTTCAATTAAAATATAGTATTTCTTACTTTTTACTTTTTCACTTCTCCATCTACAAGTTGGATGTTTTTTTAACATAACTGCTATAGCTTTTCTTAAATCTACATGCTTTACTTCTTTACCATGTTTTGTTGTTATTCCTAATAGTTGTAATCTTTTTAAAATTTTATTATATGATAAAAAAATACTATCTAAAATTTGTTCTGAATCTCTCCTCATTTTTTATCACTTCCTTACTATAAAAATTTATTAATGCCAGTCTACGAAGCATTAATAATTAGCAAAATTTATTTTGCTCGAATTTAGGTAGTATTTTTTAGTACCTAATATTCGCCAGCGTGGTGTCTTGACACCGTTTTCGCTGTTTAGGGCAAAATGCCCTAATACCTTTTTTGCTCTTCGAGGGACTTTTTTGATAAAAAACTTATTAATTTTTATCAAAATATTTTGAAAAAAGTTCAAATTTTGAGTTTAGAAATTTGAACTTTTTTCTTTACTTTTGTCTTTAAATATACTATAATAAATTTAGTTTTTGAATTAAGTTAGCATTTAGCTTAGTCGCTTATGCTAGCTTTTTCTTTTTGATTTTTATCATCTCCTTTTAGTTCAATTCCATAACACATTCTATATAATTTTTGAATAATAGCATTGGATAATTCTTTATCATTACTTTGATAAAATCTATGTAATAAACTTTCCTTATTAAATCTAGTTGTTATTATAATTGGTAGTTTATTTTCATTTCTATTTTCTATAATTGTATATAATTTATCTAGAGCCCACTGGCTTATTTTTTCTGTTCCTAAATCATCTATTACAACCATATCTGTATTTGAAAATAATTCTATTAATTCATTTTCTGACTTTGAATTATCTTTAAAAGTTTCTTTGATCATATCTAACAATGATGATAACCTCCCCATCAACACTAGTTTATCTTCTTTAATTAATTCATTTGAAATTGATGCTGCTAAATGTGTTTTTCCTACGCCTGTATTTCCAGTAATAATAAGTTCATTTTCTTGTTTGTTTTCGGTACATTTCTTAGTGTAATCTTTTGCTATTTCAACTTCATTTTTATTAGAATCTGTTACTTTAAAATTGTTAAAATTATAATCCTTTAGTCTTTTACTAATGTAATTTTGCGAATAAAACTGATTGATAATTTCCCTATAATGTTCATTCTTTTTCTGCTCTTGAACTTCTAAATCAATTCCTTTCCAAAATTCAATAGATTCCTTACAAGTACATCTTTCATATTCAATGGAATCTGGAGATATATTAGTATATAAATAATCTAAGCCTATTGGTTTTAATTCTTTTCCACAAAATTTGCATTTATTGTGGAAATTTTTTTGATAATTATTACATTTTGTATTCTCTAAATCCATTTATATTCTCATTATCCTTTCTGTTATTTTCTATAATTTCTTCTAATGTATTATCTTCTTGTGCGTTATTTTCCGTTATTGTAACGTTACTTTTTTCTTTTTCACTTTTCAATCTTTCACGATATTTTTGTTGTCTTATTCTATTTTGTTCTTTATATTTTTCGGATGATTCAATACTTTGGTATTCATCCCAATTCTTAATTTTGTATGCTCCTTCTTCTACAATTAGCATATTTAATTCTTGAAATTTTTTTATAATTTTCTCAACTTTTTTCTTAGACTTTCCCATAATCTTCGAAAAATTTTCTATTGTCATTGGTTTATTTTCTCCTATTACTAGTTTACCATCGCAATTACATTCTATAGCAATAGTCAATAATTGAATCCATACTCTAAAATATGTATCTCCATCTTGTTCTTTTAGTAATATTTGAATTTTTCTGTTTGAAAATATCTTAATTTCAATTTTTAACCATTGTAAATTATACATATCCTCCTTTCCTCTCTTTCCTTACAATCTAGCTAATAGATTGATGTTCCATATTTTTTAAATATTCATCTAGTACTTGTACTCTAAATAAATATTTTCCACCAACTTTAGAGCATGGTATTTGCTTTCTTCTTACTAATTGATTGACTAACCAATAAGATATTCCTAAATACTCTGCTGCTTCTTTCATTGTTAGCGTTGTTCTTTGAACTTTTTGTAATTCCATAGACTTTCCCTCCTTCATATTTTTCTAGAAGAGATTTTTATCTTTCCTTCCCTTCTATTTAATAGCCCACAAATCACCTTAAAAATAAGCCCCTTTTCAGAAATTTTTTTATATTTTTGGGGTTAATTTTATTTTCTTAGTGTTTTCAATAGTTTTAAGGATTATTTTTTATTAAACTTATTGCATTTTGTGTCAGTTTTTTGTATAATTTAGTTAATTTGTTAGCAATTTCATCTTAGTTATTATATTGCAATTTATATTTATGGGAGGAAATTTTAGTGTTAAGAGAAAATAAAATTTCAGTTAAGAACAGTTTTAATATATGGTTTAATAGAGAAAAAAGAAAAGAGTTTTATACAACTTCTATAATTTTGTATAAAACCGCTTTTAATCATAATCCTAATAATAAATTTTCTAACATTATTCTTAAACCAAATGAAACTACTAACGAAATCTACTTTACTTCGGCTAATTTTAATGCTCCTTTTGAAGAAAGCTATGGTACATTACTAATTAAGTTTCTTAATGCAAATTTTTCATCTTTTGAAACTGCTTATGATACTTTCTTTTGTTTTTATGGATTTTCAATATTAGAAGAGTTTTATAAGAACATTCCTAAAGTACGATTATTTAAATCAGAAGATGACTTTTTAAAGACTTATGAACCAATTTTTATAGATATTAAACATAAATTAAAAGAATTACAATATTTAATAAGAAGATGTATTGATTATATGTATAATCTAAATAACAATTTGGAGGATAAAAATTATTCTTCATTTGAAAAATATTTAACATATGTAATAAAGAATAATCTTTTTAGATATTCAACAAATATTGATGTATTTTATTTTCAACAATTTGCACATGATACATTAAATATAGCCGTTGAATCTATAACACCAAAAATAGTTAGAGAACATTTAGAAAATGGAATAATCGATGTAAATGATAGTCCAGTTTTTCATACATCTTATTTATCTAATATTCTATATGTTTCGTTATTAGAGATTACATCAAATAAAGATATAAAAATTAAAACTTGTAAAAATTGTGGCAAATACTTTATTCCTGTTAAGAATACTGAAAAATATTGTGATATCACTTATTATGAAAATGAGACCATTTGTAAAATGATTGGTGCTAATAATTCTTATACTAAAAAACGAAAAAATGTAGAAGGAATAAGATTTTATAGAAATAACTATCAAAGAAGATTAATGCAGGCTAAAAGATCTGATGATGAACAAATTAAATTAGCTTTTGAAAATTGGAAACAACTTGCTAAAGCTAAGATTAAGAAATTTAATAATAATGAAATTTCTGAAGATGAATTTATTGAATGGATGAAAGAAAATAAAAACATATAACTGTTAAAAGTCTATACGTAATTTGTATAGACTTTATTTTAGTATATCTAATCCATATTTGTACAATGTGTTCATTAATTTTGGTTTCTTTTCTGCTATTTCTCCATATAGACTATCTATATCCTCATTTACATTTTGAACTTTTTCAGTAAAAATATCTTGAATATTTCTAAATTCCTCAATAATCTCATTTGAAATATCTCCATCTATTGTTTTTAATAGTTCTGATATTCTTTTTTTTGTATTATTGTTTGATTCGTTAAATTTCCATATAGTTGTTTCTGTTAAATATGTACTATATTCTTCTATACTTGGACTCGATGATTTGTATTGTTTGCAATCATCTATTATATTTTTACAATTTTCAATATGTTCTTCAATAATCTTTATAGCATCTTTTAATACATAATCTTTGTACCAGAAAAACTTATAATCTACTTTTTGATCACTTTTTCTATTTTTTTGGTCGTTAATATAAAAAACAACTATAAATAACAAATTAACAAAACTTATTATAGTTACCCATACATCTGTCCAACTCGTTGTATCTATTACTATTTTATCACTAATTTCATTTGTAGCATTTACTTGTCCAATACACATAAACAATATAACTATACTAATTATTAAAATTTTCTTTTTCACTTTTATCACCCCAATGGATTAGCTTTATTTACTGCATCTCTTATGCCATCTTCAATATTCATTCTTATTAAATCACTACAATTAAATTGGTATTTTTCTCTAAATTTTTTCTCTCCTAGCTTCTTTATACTGTCACTAAATAGTCCAAGAAAACATGAAGAATTAAAAGAGTATACTTCTTGTGCTATTTCAAATTCGTATATTTCTTCATCATTATCTTTTTCATCTATTTTAAGTTTCCCTCTAAGCTCAATCCCTCTGTCTCTACCAGAAATAACTTTAATATATTGCGTTAACTTACTTAAATCTATCTTTTTCATAAACTTGCCTCCATCTGTTTTTCTATATATTCTTTATCTAAATAAAATTCCATACTTATCATAGTCCCTGGAAATTTTTCATCTATTCTTTTTACATATTTACTATCTGGCTTTTTTGATAAATCATTTTCTTCATTAAATGCTATGATTGGTATTTTTTTACCATTAATGTTCTCTTCTTTTAATGTATATGTAGAGTCAAATAAAATATACCCATTTCCACTTAATATAGCCATTGTTGGATTATTTCCCTCTATATTTTTTCCAATATGCATAAAATTATTTATCAGTTTTATAGTCCCTTTTCCTCTATCATCATCTATATCTATTCTTTTTCTACTAACATTATATTGTAAAACATATAGCATCCATAAGGGTTCTTCATTCCATTTTTTATTAAATATATTATAATGTTCTTTTGTTTTATCTCTTAACAGCTTTTTTGTATATTCTGTTGTATCTTCTCTATTTAATCCTTCATATATGCTGTCTCCAAAATCAAATAATACTAATCTACATTTTCCATCTCTTCTATCTTTATCTATGTTAAAATGGCCCGATGCATACCACGTTGCCAATTCCCCTGCATGTTGATTAACATTATCCAAAACTTCACCTATCATATGTGCAAATTTGCTTTTTCCTTGTACTGTTAATTGATAATTTTGAGTATTTAAGCATTTATCATAATATTGAATAATCTTATCAGTCATTTTTCCTTGTTCTTCATTTTTTATTATATCTAATCTAACAGTATTTTTATTTTCTATCTTTGAAATTCCTAAATGTTTTACTAATCCACTTATTACAAAAATTTCTCTTGCTTCTTTAGATTTAGGCACATTTCCTTTCGTATTTAACGGTTTATTTATTATCTTCCTATATTTAATACCATTAAGTATAATTATATCTGTTACTGAAGAAGCACATAATCCTAATTCTTCACATTTAGAATAGTCTAAAAATAATTCTTGTACCTTTTCATTCTGTATTGCAGTAAATATTTTCTTTAAAGTTTGTATTGATACTTCTGGATTTGTAATTAAAGAAAATATTGGTGGGATTTCTATAATTACAATATTTTCATTTTTCTCTATTTTATGATAAAACTTTTTTAAATCTAGTAGTTTAATAACTTTATTAGGAATATATCTTTTTTTGCCGTTTTTACCACTTTTAATTCCCTTTATGTGATGATACTTTTCTCTATGCCTTTGTCGCATTATTTTATTTGTTTTATTTATTCTAATCTTCCTATTTTTATGTTTCCTATACTTATTCATTTCTATCCTCAACACTAATACCTATTATTATCTTTTTCTTTAGTGTATTTATGTTGTATTGTATCATAAAAATTACAATTTGAATATAGTTTATTACTTTTTTTATTTATTACATTTCATCTAGTATTTTTATGTTTCATATATATCCTTTTGTGAATTTTATTGTAATCTTTGAAACAGGCATAAAATAGCCAAAAAAGGCTGGTAATTTTTCTAAAAATAATATATAATACCATAAAATACATACTCCTCCCACCCATAGGCATACTTGAAAGGAGGTGAATTAAGTAATGGCTGGGAGTATAGAAAAAAGAGGAAAAAATAGTTACAGGTTAACAGTATCAGAAGGATTTGACTTAACCGGAAGACCAATGATACACAGAAAAACTATTCATGGAACTAAAAGAGAAGCAGAAGTTGAACTAGCAAAATTTGTTACTGAAGTACAAAATGGTTTAGTAATTGATGGTAAATCTCTTAAATTTTCTGAATTTACTGAGATATGGAAAAGAGATTATGGTTCAAAAGAACTTGCTCCTTCTACATATAAACGTTATTGTAGAATGCTAGAAACAAGACTTTTACCATACTTTGGACATTTTTATATTAATAAAATCAGGCCAACTGACATTATGAAGTTTTATGATTTACTTGAAAAAGATACTCAGTTAATTAGAAAAAAAGGTAACAATGGTACAAAAACTAAAAAGCCTTTATCTGGTAAAACAATTTTAGAGCATCACAGATTATTAAGAGCAATGCTTCACAAAGCAGTTTATTGGCAATTAATAGTATCAAATCCTGCTGAACGTGTTCAACCGCCTAAAGCGAGAAAACCAAAAAAAAAATCTTATGATGATGAGCAAACTAAAATATTATTAGAAAATTTAGAACAACTTTCTATAGAAGATACTAAATATAAAGTTGCAATCATTCTAACAGTTTTCACAGGAGTTCGCTTAGGTGAGTTAATGGGATTAGAATGGCAAGATGTTGATTTTAAAAATGGAATTATTAGTATTATCGTTCTAGTCAGTATCTATCAGATATGGGAGTTTTTACAAAAGTTCCAAAAACAGAAAGTTCCATTAGAGAAATTGCAATACCCGAATTTATCATTTCTTTACTTGGAGAATATAAATTATGGTATGAAGAGCAAAAATCGATTTACGGCGAATTATGGACTAATTCTGATAGGTTATTTGTACAAGTTGATGGCAAGCCTATGCATCCATCAACAATCAGTAAATGGTTTGTAAAATTTGTTGCACAAATCGGCTTACCTGTAATTAATTTTCACGGATTAAGACACACTAATGCAAGTTTACTAG
>ERZ825670.1851-NODE-1851-length-21720-cov-4.726656_pt1 | contig 21720 bp, 16 predicted proteins | sample MGYA00519929_ERZ825670 | MGnify/ENA primary metagenome ERZ825670 (study PRJEB31778, sample SAMEA3449207) | human gut metagenome | biome: human gut; feature: human-associated habitat; material: faeces | place: United Kingdom | collected 2010/2012 ...
ATTTTAAGGCTTTAAAAATAATTTTTAGTATAAGTTTAGGGCAAAAAAATAAACCGTAGTCGATATCTTTGATTTCGTTCCTACGGTTATATGCAGTAGCTTTGGCAGTCTTTTTTCTAAAAGACTGCCAGAAAATTGCTTATATTTTTAAGGGGGTTGGGGAAGAAATTTCCCATAAGTTAGTTTTAGCATAAAACTACAAGCAGTATTTATACGGGAGTATAAATGCGATGCTTGCTTTAAAAATATGGTCAAGCTATTTTTATACATAAATTAACTCTTTTAGTACAATTTCTTCAACTTGATTTTTAAAATTATTCATCATTCCTACCCAATAAAGTTGGTTTGTATTTTTCATTTTTTCTGTTAAATTACTTTCACTTTTTAAACCATTAACTATATTTTCTACTCTATTTTTTGCCTCCATATCTATTTGTACAATATGTTTTCTTAATGTTCCATTCATTAACATTATTGTATATTCTGCTTTCTTATGTTCTTTTAAATAATTTAATCTTAAGCGTCCATATTTTCCTATACAATAATCTGCATATTCTTCTTTAGGTACAATTAAATTTGGAATATAATAATCTCCTTCCTTACGATATTCAATTTTGTTTTTTCTTTCATTTTCCATAATGAAAACCTCCTTTAAATTTATTTTTATATAAAAAAATAGAGCAGAAATTTTTATTTTTCTACTCTATAATTAACTATTAATTTACTAATTTTCTATTATTTTCTTTTAAATAAATTCTTTATCACTTTAAATATCTTTTGATACCATTTTTCTTTTTTCACTTCTATCATACTACTGATATTCTTTACTTCTTCAATAATAGGTTGCCTTTTATTTTCAAATAGTCTTTCAGGATTATATTTTTCAAACTTTTGCTGTTCTAATTTTTGTCTTTCATAATTCTGCTTTGCAATAATTTTTTCTTTTTGATATGGTGTAGCCCAATAATCTCTAAATAAAATTGCTAGGATTAATTTCGCTCTTTTTGAGATTCCTTGTTCTTCAAATTCCTTATTTAAATCATACCTAAATTGGTATTCATTATTACAATTAGTTTGAAACATTTCAAGCATATCTTTTGGTATTTTATTATAATCTTCTTTTGACATATGATTTAGAACTTCTAAAACTTCACTATAAGCATTAGCATATTCTATATTCACATTACTATTCATTAATTATTTTCTCCTTTTGTTTGTTCATTTTCTCTATTTCTTAAATGTGCATTTAATATTTGCATTGTTTCATCTATTTCTGATGCCTGTTCTGCTTCTCTTATTGTTCCTTTTCTTACTTCTTGAGCCCCAACATATTGTTGTTCTGTATAGTTTTGACCTAATTCAAATGATTCTTTCAAATCTATCCATTCACGATGTGATGATATATAATCATATTTTCCAGTCTCTCTATCTCTTCTAGTACTAAAATAATCATCCAAACAAATTGCCTTTTTAGTTACTACTGGAATCCCAGTATCATTTAAAACTTTTATTCCAGGCTTTTTTAATTTACTTACTTCTTCACTAATAGCTTTATTTAGCATTTCATATAAAGCTTTTGCCTGTGAAGCATCTTTACATTCCCTTATTGTTGTTATCATTGAACTTAGCATTTCATTTCTTGTAATTATTGCTTTTCCAAACTCATCAGTATTTATAGGAGTATCTATTGAAAAATCAATACTTTCTCCTTTTAAACTACCGTACATTAATCTATTCCCTGCTCTATTATTTTCAAACCTTGTTATTATATTTGAAATTAATTCAGGATTTTTAGTATCTCGAAATTCTTGTATCATGTTTCTAATTATTTCATTTTCCTGTCTAGTACATTCATCTTGATCTATCATTACTATTGGAATTTGTTTTCCTGTTCTTTTAGAAAATTGTTGTGCTGCTAATTTAGAATGTTCTAATTTTTGTGTAGCTAACTGTTTTGGTATATGCCTACTTGTAAGTAATTTTATATAATCAGGTTGTCTTTTTGTTCCATTTGGTAATAACCTCGCTCTATCGCTTTCATCATTTGCTCTTGTCTTATTGATTCTTTGTTGTATTGAAGAATATTTTTCATCATGATCTGCAAACGCTGTAAAATGTGTAAAATCAGATGAAATATCGTCATATCCTGCAGCTCTTAAAGATCCTTTCTCGTAATTATAAAAACCATATTCCACATCTCTTATATTTGAGTATAAATTTGATTGCTAATTAAATGCGTACAGAAGGCTTGTGATAACATTAAAGGTTTATTCCATGAGTCTACATATCTTGGAATATCGTCTTTTAACATGCTATCAGAATATACTGCACCAGGAGCATGTGACTCAATAAAAAACTCTCCATTTGTCGATTTTCCAGCTTTATATATCTTTATTCCATCTTCTTCTCTTTCAAAATCTTCTTCTATCGGTCTATATAATTGAGATACGTAGTCCTTATCATATATATCTTTTATTTCTCTTTCTATCACATTAGCATTTAAAGCTCTACCTTTTGATTCGAATAATACTTGCGATATTTGACTAATATTTTTCTCATCACATATAAATTTTAAACTACTTATTAGCCCTCTATAATAGTCAGCATTTTCTCCTAATCCACTTATTGATTTTATATCATCCCCAAATTTTCTTATTAAAGATTCTGCTTGGTCTAAACTTAATCCATAATTTTTCTCTAGTACTGCAAATCTTATTCTATCTTCTTCACTCATTTGTGATATCAATGTAAATTGCTCTAATTTTTGACTATTAGGATTATTTAATATTAAATTACAAATCCTTTCTCGCTTTTCTATATATTCATCTATATTCTTAATACTAAAATAATTAGGCTCTGAAAGTAATTTAGTTAATAATTGCACTTTATCTTCATTTTGAAGGTCTATAGCTTCTAATGAATCTAATAGACGTGAATATTGACTAATATTTTGTAACATTCCTAATGCCGTTGTTGTCCAATCTTGAGTTTTATTTGAATAATCATTTAGACATATTGTAAATACTCTTAACTCCTTCTCATCTAAAGATATTATTTGTTCTTGTTGTTCAGGGTGACAGGTTAAAATAGGTAAATATTTATCTAAATTTCTATATCTTTCATCTATGATTTGATAATTAATTGTTCTAGTAAGCTCATCATTTTTCTTTGATAAAGTTAATACCGTATCAAGAAACTGTCTATTATCAACACTAATTTCTACATTCTGAAATCTCATTTCTATCTCTCTTAACTGTTCATTATTTAGTCTTAAATTATATTCTCTTATGAAATCTATTAATTTTTCATCTTCTATATTTTCCAAAACTAATTCTGTTATTGTCTTTTCATCTGTACTATTCATATTTAGAAGTTCTTTTACTAAATGCTTATTCTTCCCCTCGACAGTATTAAACAGTTCTTCTAATATTTCTCTATTTACATTTATATTAAACTCTTTTACTACTTGTAGCAAATCATTCCCCTCGAATATTTGCTGTACATCTGCATACTTGAGGTCTTGAATTTCTATAATTTTAATTAATTCAATTTTTTCTTTTACACCAGAAAACTTATTTGCTAGTTCTATTAATTGCTTAATAGTTATAGTTTCTTTTATTTCTTTTCTTATTCCTGTCGTATTTTTCGCTCCAAATCTTTCTTGAGATGCCTGAAATAATATTTTTTTCAAATCTAGAATATTATCACAACGTTCTATTTTTTTCTGTATTATTTCTTTAATTCCTTCTCTTTCCACTATTTACTCCTCTTCATTTTACTGTTACATAAAATACTTTTACCACTTTATTTATCATAAAATTTCAAATATTTTTCAATTTATATATATATTCCTTTATTGATTTAAATATTTTTTGATACCATTTTTCTTCTTTCACTTCTATCATACTGCTGATATGCTTTTCTTCACATATAGATTCCTTTGTATTTTTAAATATATTATCTGGATTGTACTTTTCTCTTTTTATATTTTCTATTTTTTTCTGGTTCTCTTTAAAAACTTCTTCTACAAATTTTCTTTGTTCTTCATTTAACAAATATTTCATATTTATATATGATAATATTGCTATAGTATCTTTACTTACTTTTTGGTCTTTCAAGTCTTTTGTTTCATCATAATACCAAACATATTCTGTATCTTTATTTTTTTCAATTCTATCAATTACTTCCTTAGGTATTTTATCATAATCACTTTTATTTAAATGATTCAATATTACGCTAACTTCAACCAATCTTTTATTATATTCTATCACAATTAGCTCTCCTTTATAAAATTAATGTGATTTTGTTTGTTCATTTTCTATCGCTAGACTTTCCATAAGTGAACCCGCTTGTTCCATATTTTCTGTAGCTATATTTTTATCTATACCTGCTTCTACTATTTGGCGTGGAGTAACTATATGTATTGGATTTGTTTCATGTTCGTTTAATCTTTTTATATATTCTTCTGCAGAAATTCCTGTTTCTTCAAAACTTTTTCTTTTCCCCATTTCGAATCCATCCATATATGCTTTTATGTTTTCTGGTGTTGCTTCAATCCATCCATACTTTAATATTTGCTCTGCAACACGTCTCCTTGATTCATCGTTAATCATATATATACCACACTGTTCACTAAGACTTTCTTCAAAGAATTGCCTATAAGTACAATCTATCAAATAACTTTTCCCATTCAAATTTATAATACTACAATTGTGACCAGCACTACCTTTTTCTAAATAAGCTCCTGGGAATAAACAAGTAGCTTCTTCGAATCCTTTTGAAGCACTATCAATTAACACCCTTAATGTTGAATCTTCGCACTCTCCTGCTAAACTAGCAGTTGCTAAATCATTATCTTTCATTAAGTGCCTTCTCTCTTTTTGAACTATACTTGTTATTTTTGCTTCATCTGACATTTCTTCGCTAAAATCATCATTTTCAAATCCTGTATCTAAAATATACGGTTCACTATCTATAATGTATTTATAAGATTTTTTTACAGGATTACCACATGGATACAAACTATGATACTCTTGAATACTTGGTGTTACAATATTTTCAGTTTCTCCTGCTCGTATTAATATTGCATCAAGGTATGTTTTTAAGCTTTCTGGTGTAAATTCAATATCTTCACTTTCTGGCACAAGCTCGAAATCTTCACTGTTTGTTCTAATATATTTTTTACCATCACTAGAAATAATGGAAAATGTATCTGTACTAAACACTAAATTATTTTTGATTTTTGTAAAAACATCTCTATGTTCTGTCATAAAATCAAGTACTTCATCAGATATATTAGGGCTCCATCTTTTTACGTATAATTTCCACAATTCTTTTATCTCGTATTTATGTAATACTTTTCCACCAGTACTTAAATTTTTCCCTTCTATATTATCCATGTACTCCTGCTTAGTAGGTAATTTTACATCTTTATCTCTTGCAGTAGCTTCTGTAAATCCGTCAAGATATGTTTTTATATTTTCTGGTGTTGCTTCAATCCAGCCATTTTTTAGTAACTGTTCAGCTAATTTTTTTCTTTGTTCGTCATAAGACATAGTTTCTTTTAAATCTAATGTTTCTTGCTTTTCTCCATTCTCTTCTGTTTGAAAAAATTGTCTGTACGCACAATCTATAATATATCTTTTTTCTCCAATAGTAGCTATTGCAAAACTATGTGTATTATTTTGTAGATTTCTTTTAAGAGTGGCATTTTCTTCAGGACATAATTCAGCCAAACTTGATATATCAACTTTTTCAAAAGATATACCTTGTTTTTCAGCATGCATTCTTATTAAAAGTTCAGTTATAGCTCTTCCTTCACCGCTAAAGTTATCTTGTTCAATATCATAATCATTTTTTTTAAATGGCGTCCATTTAGTATCAAGGCAAGTTGAATTAGTCCACTTAGCTAAATTCTTTAAATTATTTATTGTTAATCTTAAATTTTGAACTAAATAATTTACTTTTTCTTCTGGATTCATTGCCACACTATAATTTAGTCCTATTTTTCTATCTAACATCGGTGTAGTAGCTATAGCTCTATCATCATTATTCACTATTAGATCCTCCATTTTATTTTTTGTTAACTTTATTATACCATATAATTTTAAAATTTTATCAAAAAATAATATATTTTATTCTATTTTTAAATATATTCATACTTTTTATACACAAACCCATTATTCTTAGAAACCAGAGAGAGTAAGCTTTGAAGATTAGGCGTAATATATCCCATTTTGATAAAAGGATTATTACGCCATTAATATTTTAGAAACCGTCGGTCGCTCGCTAGTTTCATAGGCTGTCTAGTAAGTAGTTTTTACTACTATAATTGCTGATAACTTAATATCTTTGCTTATACTTGTCCAAGCTTTTTGCAATTATAAATCCACAACCAAGTATCCACCAATACTCTTTTATTATTGTGAGTTTATAGTTCTAAATTCTCACTTACGCACTTTGTATAAATAGACCGTTTATACTAATACGAGCAGATTTTATAGCATCGGCTTGCTAAACCAAGAACTTTTATAGAGGTTCTGCATATCTCTTGCAAAATAAAAAAACACCTGCCATCTTTTAAATTGCAAATGCTTTATTATTTTTAATATTCAATTTAAAAAATGTGAAACTTCTTCACTTGTTTCAAGTAATTTTGTTTCACATTTTTACTTACTTATATTCTAATTCATTTTGTTTACACCATTCTATTGCTATTTCTTTATATTTTTGTTCTTTGTACTTATACCATTCTTGAATTATATTTGACTCAAAACAATAATCTTTAAATCTTCTAAAAGCTCCTTTCCCTTGTATTAGTCTATGTAAATTTTCCTTTATTTCAAGATTATCTATTGTATCTATAAAATCAATCATTATTTGATATTCATTTATTTCATATTGTGTTGGAAGTATTATTGATTCTTCAAATAATTCATCAATTTCATCTTCTGTTAATTCTTCACATTCTCCTATATTTGATAGAAAAATTTCATTCCTCTCTGGATTGTAATAACAATCTATAATATCATCTACCATTTCTAGTCCTTCTACTATTTTCGATAATGTAACCATATTCTTCTCCATTAATACCTATCTCCTAACAAAAATTTTGCATGTTCTTTATAGCCTTCTAATCTCATATTTATTTCTTCAATATCTACATATTCTCTGTCATCATACCATGTAGAAAATCCACTTTCTACCCATTCTTTCATTTCTTTATACCTTTCGTGTTTTTCATCTGCTAATATATCAAGTAGTTCCTCATATCCCCAAGGTCCACCACAGTCTTCTGGTAAATCTGCCATTTTTGCTTTGATACAAATTGGGTTAACTAATTTTATATCTGTTTCAACTGTTTTTTCTATTATAATATCATGAATCCAATCATCTCCGAAGTCATATGTATATTTCATTCTTTTATATTCTTTAAAATATTTATCTATTTTCTCTTTTTTTGAATTTTTTGTTTCATAGTATCCCCATCCATCATCTAATTCGGGTAATTCTATAAATACCCCTTCTTCATGTAATGTTGCTCCAACTTCAAAATTATATGCATGATATCCACACCAATCAAATGCAAGTTGTATAATAGCATTTAATTCATGAAAAGTTATTCCTTCGGGAATTTGTAATCTTCTCCATACAGGTGGATGTGTATCTCTAATACTTACTTTTATTTCATAATATTTATACTTTTTGTTATTTGTTTTTTGTTCCATTTTTAGTTCCTCCAATATTTAATTTATTATTATTTTATTTCCATGTTTAACCTAATAATTGTACAACTCTTTTTAAGCAATCATCTAATTCATCTATAACGTCACTAACAGGTATATAAGATTTTCTTCCTATAATATCACCTTCTAATGTTAGTACTTCTGTTCCTTCTGCAATTACTTTTCTATCTTTTACTATGATTTCATTATTTATATAACCTTTGCTTAGTTTTCTTCTATATTCTTTTATTTTTTCTAATGCATATATAAAGTTGTCTCTTTTCATTATATTTTCAATTTCAATTCTATCTTCGTCTTCATCAAATTCAAATATAACTTTTGACATACTTGTTCCTCCTTTTTGATATTTTCTTAATATACAAATACTAATATTCCAAACTACTTGAATCTAAAAGAAAATCATATATACTCATTATGATAATACCATTTTCATATCTTGATTTTTTTATATTATCACCTACAATAATAATTTTCTTAAAGAAGTCATTTACATTTAGTAAAGATTTCTGCTCTTGTGCAACTTTTTCAGGTGTTTTCATTTCTAATGCTGATTGAATATAAATTTTGTTGTTTCCTTTATTTGCAACAAAATCAATTTCTAATTGTTTTTTGCTGTCCCCTTCTCTTATTTCAACCGAGCCAACATCAACATTATATCCACGTTTTCTTAATTCTAAATAAATTACATTTTCCATTGTATGTGATATTTCTTCACTTTGTCTAAAATCTAAAAATGAATTTCTAATTCCTATATCAGTAAAATAATATTTTTGAGGAGTTTCTATAAATCTTTTTCCTCTTACATCAAAACGTCTTGCTTTTTCTATCATAAATGCATCTTGTAAATATCCCAAATAGTTATATATTGTTTTGTCAGTCATTGTTGAACTTCTATCTCGCTCTTTAAACACATTTGATAATTTTAGTGGATTTGTTAGTGCTCCTATATCAGAAGCTATTATTTGTACCAACATTTCTAGTTCTTCTTTATTTTGAACATTATTTCTTTCAACAATATCATTGATATATACATTTTCTTTTTGTGTTTTTAAATAGTTTGTTTTAGCATTATCTGTTTTAGAGAGCAAAGTTAATGGCAATCCCCCATAGGTGTAATATTCATTTAAAGCCTTTTCCTCACTTCCTTCATATACAGAGAAAAATTCATCAAAAGATAAAGGATAAACTCTTATTTCATCTCCTCTACCCCTAAATTCTGTAACAATATCTGATGATAAAAATTTTGAATTACTTCCTGTTACATATATTTCCACATTACTTATATGCATAAATCCTATCAAAACTGATTCAAAATCTTTAACTTGTTGTATTTCGTCTAATATTAGGTAATATTTCTTATCATCAACAATTAAACTTCTTATATATTCGTCAAGTACATCTGGGTCTAAATACTTACTATTTGCTCTCTCATCTAAACTTAATTTTATAATATGATCTTCCTTTACTCCTTGACCAATAAGATAATCTTTAAAAATCGGGTCTAATAAATAAGATTTTCCACATCTTCTTATTCCAGTAACTATTTTTATAAGTCCATTATCCATCCTATCTATAAGTTCATTTAAATAAAAGTCTCTTTTTATCTCCATAGTTCAAACCTCCATTACGAATTTTTTCCGTTTACGGAACTTTTTCGTAATCATTATATCAAAAATTTTAAATTTAGTCAATTATTTCATTACGAATTTTTTCCGTTTACGGAACTTTTTCGTAATCATTGTATGTATTTTTAATACCAATATACATTTTTTAAGTATTTTGATATACAAATTTTAAGAGTATCAATATTTTGAAAAACTGGTACTAACAACAATACTCATGTGTGTATTGTCCTCCATTTTCTCTTGTCCCAGGAACATATGCTTTAATATATCCAGGTTTTAATTTTCCTTTCTCAAAAGGCGGATCTAGAAGCTTAATTAATCCATTTTCTTTATCTACTAAATGATTTTCTAAACTCTCAAGCGAAATATATTTTTTGTCATTATCACCAGCTTCTGATATAGTAGCCCAGCTTTGTGCAATACTATCAATTCTACATTCTTCATTTTGAAGACTTCCTAAAACATCTCCATTATCCATAAATGCCCTTTTATACCATCTTCCATCCCATCCATTTGTATTTAAAGCCTTTTTTAATTTTTGCATAATTCCGATTATACTTTTCTACTTTTTCTAAATCACCTTTTTTCTCACAAATTGGAATAAAATCTCTTAAAACTGTATACATGAAAAATCCTAACCATACACTTTCACCTTTTCCTTTATTTCCAACTGTGCTAAATCCGTCATTCCAATCACCGCTTCCAATCTTAGGCAAATCGTTTTCTCCGAAGTTTAGAGATTTTTCAATTGCTTTTATACAATGCTCATAAATACTTCCTTTTTTATCAGAGTCTTCATACAAATCATAGCATTCATCTGTACCTTCTTCTAATAATTTTCCCTTTTTATAATTTGTCTCAATATCTAAGATTGAATAATCATTTGTATATTTAATATAATCTGCACATACAAAAGCAAGCCATAACAAATCATCTGAAAATCTAGTTCTAATTCCCTTATTGGTTTCTTCATGCCACCAATGTTCTACATCACCTTCTATAAATTGATGATTACTACTTCTGATAATTTGTTTTTTTGTAATATCGGGGTCTACATATTTAGCTGCAATAGAATCTTGAAGCTGATCTCTAAATCCGTATGCCCCTCCTGATTGGTAAAACGCTGTTTTTGCCAGCATTCTACAACAAATTGTCTGATACATACACCATCCATTCATTAAAATATTAAATGACTCTAATGGAGTATTTACTTGTATATTATTAATCAAATCTTCCCAATATTTTGTTACTTTTTTCAATTCTTCAAAACAGTGACTTAAATTTGTATATTTATATGCCATATCTTGACAATCTAAAATATTTTTTTCTTGTCCAAGTAATAAACAAATTTGTTTTTCTTCATATGCCTCTAATTTAATTTCGAATTGTACTGCTATTATTGTATCTTTTCCAAGAGAATTTTCTGAATTTAAATTAACACACTTTAATCCATCAGGATCTTGCAAAGTTCCTTTCCCTATAAAAAATTTTTTATCACCTGTATAAGACTGAATTTTTTCATTACTAGATATATACATTCTTAAAGGGAAATCTGAATTTGCTATATTCTTGGCAACTAATACATTAGTATTTTCCTTTAATTCTAAATCTATAAAACCATTTGAATTTATTTCATCTTCATCCAAAACTGGTTTTAGATAATAAACTAGCTTTATTTTTCTTTTCTTTGGTAGTTCATTTTTTAAATTTAGTAAATTAATTTTAACCGAATCTTCTTTTGGAATAAATACAGTTAAGTCTTGGTTAATGCCGTTACTATTATGATGATATTTAGCATATCCAAATCCATATGTTATAAAGTAATCATTTTCATCTGGCATAGGATTTAGCCCTAATGACCATTTTCTATTATTATCTTCATCTTCTAAATAAATAATTTCAGATGGAATATCTGTAACACTATTATTTGACCAAGCTGTAAGTTTATTTAATCTGCTATTTTGACTCCAAGTGTATCCTCCTTGGCTATCTGTTACTAAGCTTCCAAATTTCTCATTTGCCATAATATGACTCCAAACATTTGGCAATCTATTATTTTTATTAATTTTTATTTTATATTCTTTACCATCACCGTGAAAATCCTCCGTATTCGTTATAATATTTTAATTCTTGCTTTATAACATCTTTACTTACATATTCCTCAAAACCAGGCTGTCTCTGAATCTCAAAATTAGAACTTTTTCTGTTTTCTAAATATTCTTCTTCTAAATCTTTAAGTTGCAAACCAATTTTTCCAATATGACAGTCTAATATCAGATTTGCTCTTGACTCTAATAGATTAATTTCATTTTCATCTAAATTATTTAGTACAAATATTCCAGCTTTTTTATTTCTTAAAAACATCATGTTTCTATTTAAAATTGCTCGTTCAATTCCATCTTTTACATAGTTTTCATATGAGTTTTCTTCTTCGTTAATAATAACAAAATCAATAAATACATTCTTTGTTCTAAAATATTCATACGCTTTTAAACATTCTTCAATTACATGCATATCATTAATATTTGCTATTTTTACAAGCAATATTGGAACATCTCCTGATATGCCATAATTCCACAATCTGTTAATTGAGCATATTTCATCATTTATATTCTTTTTATACCCTTCCTGAAGTGGATTTTGAAATAAAATGTATGATAACATTTTTTGATATACTTCTATTTCTTTTGCTTTTAATCCTAAATATCTATTTTCAGCTTCCACTCTTGCTCTAGATAATTCAAATGATCTTTTAATTTTTTCTTCATTTAAAAATTTATTTATATTTTGCATACAACATTCTTTATTATCTGCAACGGTAATTATTAAGTCAAACCATTTCTTTTCTTCTGGCTTTATGCAAAAAGTTCTTTTCATTGCAACAATTGGGTCTACTGTCAGTCTTACTCTATTAGTAAAAGGACTAGACTTTTGTACTAGACTTGGAAACCCTAGATTGCCTCTTCCAAAGAATTTTTCTTTATCTATTTCATATTCTAACTCTCCAATTGTTTCATCTTCTGTATACAAATTAATTGCTAAATACATGTCATTTTCATTCTGAGTTCTATTTTTTCTTCTAACTAAAATAGTCCCTGTATCTTCTAAAAATTCAAATGTCAAAAATAAATTATTAAATGCCACATGAGCATAATCTTGCATTTTGTTTGAAAGTACTGGTTCTAGAAAGCTTGTTAGCTCAATTGTCTGAGCCTCATTGCCATAGTTTGTAAATTCTATTCTTCTTATTTCAACTGGATCTTTAGGAGATATAGTTGTTATAAGTTTTGTTTCAATAGAACCATCTTGCCTTGTAATTTTATTAACATCTGGACTAAAACTGATTTCATAAGAGTCTGGCTTAGAAAGATAATTCATATAATTGGCTGTCCAAATTCTTTTTGTTTTAATATTTTTTATAAAAAAGAATATCCCCTGTGGCACATCTTTTGTTAATTTAAAACGATTAATTAATATATCTTTATATTTACTATAACCTTCTCCTTTTTGATCCATAACAATTGTGTAATCTTCATTTGAAATAACATTTGACCTGTTTAAATCTTCATTTATTTTGTTATAATTTCTTACTAAATACACTTCATAATTCTTATATTTAATTTTTTCTACCTTTTCTTTTTCCTCTTTAGTAATAATAACGTTTTCAGGCATTCTTTCTTCTAGTAAAACTTCTACAGATTGCATTTCAGGATTTTGCATAAATCTTTTTTGTAAAATTAAGTCATTAAACAAATTGTTAATAGACAGCAATATTAATCCCTGGTGATGTGCCATATATGTGTTTACTGGTTCACAATTTTTAGACTCTCTCATTCTATTTGGTGTATAATCAATAGATTCAAAAAATCCATATTTGTCATACATTCCTTGTGCTTCCAATTTTTTTAAATTTTCTATAACTTCTTTTGGTTTTTCATTAATCGCTAAAATGCTTCCATAACTTGCAACTACCATTTCATCTTCTAGCCCTCTTTTTAATCCAAGCCACGGAATTCCAAATGCTTTATATTGATAATTATTATTTAGATCAGTTAAACTAAACGCTGCCTCTGAAAATCCCCAAGGTATATTTAATTTTTTTGCATACTCCATTTGACTCATAATCATAAACTTACAAGACTCATCTAGCAAACTTCCTTCATATTTTGGAATATTAATGTTTGGCATTAAATATTCAAATGCAGTACCAGACCAAGAAATAAGCCCTTTATATTTATTTAATGTTGTAAGTGTTCTACTTAAATTATACCAGCTTTTAGGTGGTATATCTTTTTTAGCAATAGCAACATAACTTGCTTGTCTTGCCTCAGATGCCAAAAGGTCATAGTAAGAGTCTGTTAATTTATTTTCTTCAATATTAAATCCTATAGAAAATAATCTATTTTTTTCATCATATAATTTAGTAAAATCTGTGTCATTAATTAATTTATCAATTTGTTTTATTTCATTTTCATATTTATTGTTATCATTTATTTTGTAGAAAAATTGTTTTACTACATATAAATATCCAACAAAATTCCCATTATCCACAGAAGATATATATCTTGGTATTAAAGGAGATAAATCCTCTAAATTATACCAATTGTACAAATGTCCGTTCCACTTTTGAAGGCTAGATATTGTATCTAACATTTTCCTTAATAATTTTATTGTACTTTCTAAATCTTCGTATTTTAAGTCATAAGCAGAAATTACTGCTAGCATTCCCAAACTAATATTAGTTGGAGATGTTCTCATAGCAATTTTATCTTTTCTACTTTCCTGAAAATTATCTGGTGGCAAAAACTTAGTATTTTCATTTATATTTTCCTTAAAAAACAGCCATGTTCTTTTTCCAATATCTAACAGGTAATCTTTTTCTTCTTTGCTAAGCTCTTCTACTTTCTTCTTTTGTTTTATTTCTTTGCTAATATTCCACATAATAAATGGTGCAACAAGCCATAAAATTCCAATTACAAAATAAGTAATACTTTTAAAGTTATTTAAATAACCTAGTCCTATAAAAATTGCTAAAACACCAAATATTATATTTGCAAACATAGATTTATAATAAGATATCAAATCTTTTTTTGCCTTTTTTTCTGCTTCTTCAGAAGTCGTCCATTCTAATAAATGCTTTTTACTTTTAAACATTCTATAAAGTGATATACACATTGCATTTACTGAAAAATATGCCTTATCTGGTAAACATGCCAAAGATAAAATTCCTCTTAAAATGCTTCCTTGTAAATTTGTAATTATTGGAGTAAATGTATTTTGCTTTTTTTGTCCATCTTTTTTTGAAATAATTCTATTTAGAATTTCCAAAATCGATGGTATTAAAACTGAAACAAAAGAGACAATTACAATTGGCCATATTTTTATATTTTTCACATAATTTAAAAATGTTAAAAATATAAGTAATAAAATTATGGAAGCTTCCATATTACTGCGAAGAAGATTATCAAATATTTTATATCTTGATAATATATTTAATGGATTTTTCTTTTTTTCACCTTTTTTATTATTTATTTTTTCTTTTAGCCATAATAAAATTTGTGTATCTCCCCTGATCCAACGGTGCAATCTTGTTTTAAAGCTTGCATAACTTGTTGGATATCCATCCATTAGCATAATGTCTGATGCAAAACCACATCTTAAATAACAACCTTCTAACAAATCATGACTAAGTACAGTATTTTCGGGTATTTCATCTTTCAATATTTGAGAAAATATTTTTAAATCATAAATACCTTTCCCTGTAAAAATTCCTTCATCAAAATTATCTTGATAAAAATTTGACATAGCATCTGTATAAGAATCGGTTCCACCAATGCCTGCAAAAATTTTTGTAAATATGCTCTTTCTACTTGCAACTAATCCAATTCCTACTCTTGGTTGAATAAGTGCATGTCCCTCTATTACTAAGTCTTTTTCTGTATTTAAAATTGGTGTATTTAGAATATGTCCCATTGCACCGATTAACTCAAATGCTGAATTTAAAACTAAATCAGTATCAGCATCTAATGTAATTACATATTTTATAGGAATAATTTTATTATTTCCTTTTTCTAACCAATCTTCAATAGTATTAACTTGCCAATCAAATTTACGTCTCGTTAACATATACTCATTAAATTGTTGAATATATCCTCTTTTCCTTTCCCAACCCAAAAAAGAATTTTCTGAATCAATCCATACTCTTTTTCTATATATAAAGTTAAATTTATGGAATTTCTCATCTGGATATTTACTGTTTAATTCTTCTACAAGTTCTTTTCCTCTTTTTATAATTTCATCATCAAATTTTTCTTTTTCACTTTTTGATGTAGAACAATCTCCTAACAATGAAAAATAAATATTTTGACTCTTGTTTGCCAAATAATAAACTTCCATTTTTTTCATTAATTCTTCAAGTTTATCTTTGGATTTTATAATTGTTGGAATTATGACCATACATGAATATTGCTCTGGTATAGCATTTGTAATTTCGAGCTTTGGCAGTGGTCTTGGTTTTACAATTTTACCTGCAACCCTTTGAATCACTTGTACTACTATTGTTTGAATAGGAATTAATAATACCAAAAATAATAACCCAGATATCCATATATTTTTGGTTTGATTATATATAAATTTTGATGAACACAAACTAATTAAAATTGTAATAATTAAAATAGTATTAATATAAATTTTTACCATTTTATTTTTGCTTATTTCATTTGTTTTTCGTCCTGTCAAATTAAATAAAAGCTCAGATTTTCCTTTATCAATTAGATAATATCCAACATGTGATTTCTTTTTATTATTAATTTTTATATTATTATTTAAATTGCTGGCATTTGTCTTTTTATTATTTTCCTCATTTTTAACACATAATTCTAAGCACTTCTTTGCAATATAGATTTCAGAAATCTTGGTTTTTTTAGAAATTTCTTTAATATGATTTCTATAATTAATTTTAGTTTTATAGTCCATATTATCATATACACCAGCTGGATCTTTCTTTAGAATTTCCTCTACTCCATTTATTTCTTCAAATATTTGCAAAAAATTAATACGTATTAATTTATTAATACTAATAATTGAATTACCAACAGAAACCTTCCTAACTGCAATATCAAAATGTTCCTTCTTTATAACATCTTCTATAGTACTTCCCATAAGTTGAACTTGATTTTCAAGTACAGCTAAATATCTATATGCCTGTCTTCCGTAGCTTTTTAATCTATAAGACATATATTCAATAAAAGGATATTTCATTTCTCCGTATCCCAAGTTTCTTGTTTTATAACTTGGTAGGTTTTTGTACTTTAACTTATCTTCTTCTTTATTTTCTACTAGTCTTTCAATTATATTTTCAACTTTATATTTTTGTAATTGTGCTGAATAGATTCTTTCACATACATTTCTTATATTTTCTATAAGTGCAATTTGTAAGAACAATCCTATATTCCATATTTCATCCATATTAAGCGTTTTTTTAGTTTGATATGCTTTTAATAAGTCCTTTAAAGATGTATCATCAATTCTAGCATCTGTATAACTTACAATTTCAGAGGCTAAAACATATACTCTTGCAAATCCTTTATTGGCTCCATTTGCAATCCCAATAAAATTTATATATTTTTTTAGTGTTAATTCTTTTACTATTGTTTTTACAGTTTTCTCAACAATATAAAAATTATCCAAGATCCATTCACCAGCAGGATGAATTGGAATATTTATTTTTAAATGCTCATTTAAAAGCTTAAAAACCATATAAATATAATTATAATTTTCTTTCAGTCTTGGAATTGGATAAGTATCTTTATCTGATTTACTTTTAAGAATATGGTCAGAAGCAAGTTTTTGCATGTATTTTTCCAGTCCGTGCTTTATCTAAAACGGCTCCGACTCATATTTAAAACTTTATACTTTTTCAAAATTTCCACTCCTTAAATATGTTTTAAACATATTTTCTCCATACGTGGAAATTTTATGCATGTTAAGTTAGATACCTAGCTTTTTATTTATATATTTTTAAAACTGAAACCAAAATTTTATTATTTAATGGTTTTTTCATTTTTTATATTTAATTATTATTTTAAAATTTATTCAATAACAATTTTTCCTTCCTCATTTATAAATGCAAGTGCTCTTGCACCTTTTTGATATATAACTTCTTTATCTCTTTCATAAATTTCATCTGCTATTCTGATTTGTGGGGATTCTATAGATTCTCCTGCTATAATTGCTTCTTTATTTCCTTTTGCTCCTGCATGTGCTAAGCCTCTTAGTTTCCCAAGAACAACAATATTTTCTCCAGAAATAACCTCAGCTCCGCAATTTACGTCTCCAATTATAACAATACTTCCTTCAAATTCAACTTTTTGTCCTGATCTTAAAGAGCCTTTATGAAACTTCGTTTCTGATGTAGCAATATCTTTATAAAATGTTTTCTTTATTCCATATAGTCCAAGTACTTTAGGACTTTCAAAATCTATATCTACGTCCAAATATTCAGAAATCAAGTCGTGTATTTCGTCAATTTCCTTATTTTTTAATACCTTTCCAGTGATTAAAATAGGAGATGTATCATCTTTATATAGCTCTTTTAATTCCGGTATTTTCTTTTTTAGCGTCTCTATTATTTTCTTTTGTTCTGCTTCTTCATTAATATGAATAATTACTTTTCCTTGTTTCAAAGTTATTTCTATACAACTTTTTCTCATAAATTCTACATCCTTTCTCTATCTAACTGTTTGTATATTAGAACTAGCAGACATGTTTTCATCTACTTTTTTTGCATTCATTCCAAAGTATTCTGCAATAATTTTCTTTGCAACTTCCGCAGTATAACCACCATGGCCTCCATTCTCTACTAATACCACCACTGCGATTTCTGGGTCGTCAAATGGTGCAAAACCAACAAACCAACCGTTAGTACCATTTCCTGTTTGTGCAGAGCCAGTCTTTCCTCCAACTTCTATTTCAAAATTCTTAAATGTTGAATATGCTGTTCCTCCTGATTCACTAGTAACTCCTCTCATTCCTTCTAAAACGGCTTTAATATTTTCTTTTTTCATATTTAAATTTTCTACTTTTTCATCTTGCAAATTTAATTTTTTATTAACAAATTCATTAATTTCTTGTTTTGATACTTCTTGTCCATCTATATTTATAATATTTTTAACTATACTAACATCGATAGGATTTCCACCGTTTACTAACATGCTGATATATTTAGCCATCTGCACAGGTGTAAAATTATTATAACTTTGTCCAATTGCTGCAGATAAAGTATCTGCTAAATACCATTCTTTATTTTGTTTTTCAACTTTTTCTCTTGTTGCTAAATCTCCAACTGCTTCACCTTGAAGCTCAATTCCAGTTTTTCTTCCAAGACCAAAATATGAAGCATATTTCGACAATGTATCTATTCCCATTCTATACCCCAATTCATAAAAGAAGTAGTTGCATGAGTGTTTAATTGCCTCTGATACATTTAAATATCCATGTCCTGAATGAAAGCTCGTATAATACCAACATACTGGATGATGTCCTCTTGGATATACCCCAATATCATTTATTTTTTCTGTTGGTGTAATTTTATTAGTTTCTAAACCTGCAATTGCCGTTACCATTTTAAATGTAGAACCTGGCGCATATGCACCACTTATTGCTCTATTAAACAATGGTTTTTCTGTAGAATTTACATATTCATTATACTTTTCTGTACTTATTCCTTTTACAAATAACTGTGGTTCATAATCTGGATAGCTGGCTAGTGCTAAAACTTCACCAGATTTTACATTCATCACTACAACAGCCCCTGCATTTGCATTACTTTTTTCTGCAAATCCTCCACTTGCAATCTTTTTTATATCATCTTTTAATGCTTCTTCTGCGACTTTTTGCAAATTAGCATCAATTGTTAAAATCACATCACTACCAGAAACAGCTTCTTTTTCAGTATATTCATCTGTAACAGTTCCATCAACAGCCATATCTATTTGTTTTATTCCATCTTTTCCTCTCAGATATTCTTCAAACACATATTGAATGCCTGTTTTTCCAATTATATCATTAATATCGTAATTCGTTTTTTCCTCTAATTCTGGTTGTGTAATTTTTCCAACAGTCCCTAATATATGAGAAGCAAGGGTTTCAGAATTATATGCAACTGTAGGAACTGTTATTATATTTATTCCTGGGAAATTTGAATTTTGTTCACTTATTTCTAACATACTAGTTCTACTAATATTTTTTGCAAGTTCAACTGTCTTAGTACTACTATAACCTTTTGAACTAATTTCATATCTAACACCCATTATTTTTCTTGCATCTTGAACGTTTTCTTGTATTATTTCATATTTCTGCTTTAGCTTATAGAAACATTCTTCTGCTGATAAATCCTCTTGCATTTTATTTGTTTTTTTCCAACTTTGAATTGTTTCATCGCTTCCAATAAAATCAAATGGTTCAACTTTAATTGGCAAATTATCTATGTATGTATCTTCATTTTTATCTAAAATATTAATCATATCTAAAATAGTTTGGTTTAAAGTTTTATTATCTATTTTAGTTTTATATAACTCTAAATTAAATTCCATTTTTGTAGATACTAATTTATTTCCATTTCTATCACATATATTTCCTCTTGCAGCTTTTATGGTTGTTTCTCTAGTTAACCTTGTATTTGATTGTTTTCTGTATTCTTGCCCTTTTACTATTTGGAGATTGAAAAGCTGAACAAGTAAAATGATTCCAATAATATATATACTTAATAAAATTATATTATATCTAACTTTAATTTTATTTAATTTGTCCAATTTCCCACCTCTTTATTAATAATTTAATACGTAAAAATCTTCCTATACAAAAAATATTCAATGTTAAAATACTATAAAATAACCACATAAATAAAATTTTTCTTTTGTTAAAAATACATCGTTGAAGATTTTTTTTTGCTAAATGTTTCTTTTAAAAAATTTATATATTCCTCTTTATTTACTAATTTACTTTTCATTTTAAATAAACTTATAAAATCATAATCACTAAATAATAATCCTAATATACTCATTTTTTCTTTATTTTCAGGCTTTATTAGCATTTTTTTAACAATATCAAAGCCTCTATTTTTTTCTCAGTTTTTCGATAAAATGATTTACCCGTCCGAGCGCTTCTTTCAAATCGTCCAATGAATATGCGTAGGAAATTCGGATATATCCTTCTCCACTTGCACCAAATGCACTTCCCGGAACAACTGCGACCTTCTCCTCTCGAAGCAGTTCCGTCGCAAATTCTTCAGACGTCATCCCAAACTCCTGAATGTTCGGGAACACATAAAATGCTCCAAATGGCTCAAAGCAACGAAGCCCCATTTCTTTAAACGTATGCATAAGATAACGTCTTCTCTCATTATATGCTGTACGCATCTTCTGGATCTCATCATCACAGTTCTTCAATCCCTCGATTGCTGCATACTGACTGTTTGTCGGTGCACACAGGATTGCGTACTGATGGATCTTCACCATCTGCTCCATGATGATCTGCGGTCCACATATGTACCCCAGTCTCCATCCCGTCATGGCAAGACCTTTTGAGAATCCATTTACGACCAGCGTCCTCTCCCGCATACCAGGAAGGGATGCAATGGAAACATGTTCTGTCTTATAAGTCAGTTCTGAATAAATCTCATCAGACAATACATAGAGATCATATTTCTCTACAAGTTTGGCAATCGGTTCCAGGTCTTCTTTTGTCATGATCGCACCGGTCGGGTTATTCGGGAACGGAAGCACCAGAATTTTTGTCTTCGGTGTAATTGCAGCTTCCAGTTCTTCTGCCGTTAGTTTGAATTCATTCTCCTCTTTCATCGGAATCGGCACCGGCACACCATCTGCCAGTGTGACACACGGTGCGTAGGATACATAAGACGGCTCAGGCACAAGCACTTCATCTCCCGGATTTAGCATAGCACGCATGGTAAGGTCAATTCCCTCACTTCCACCAACCGTTACCATAACCTCATGCACATAGTCATAACGCACATGGATCTTTCTGTCCAGGTAGTTGCTGATTTCCTGACGCAGTTCCTTAAGTCCTGCATTTGACGTATAAAATGTACGTCCTTTTTCCAGAGTATAGATTCCTTCCTCCCGTACTCTCCAAGGAGTGTCAAAATCCGGCTGCCCCACTCCAAGGGAAATTGCATCTGGCATCTCGCTTACAATATCAAAAAATTTACGGATACCTGACGGTGCAATGCCGGTTATTTTCTTAGATAATGGATCTCTCATTATGGCATCACCGGTATCCTTTCTTCTTTTTTCTCATGTTTCAGGATCGTTCCATGATCCTTATATTTC
>ERZ825670.1852-NODE-1852-length-21717-cov-7.852276_pt1 | contig 21717 bp, 17 predicted proteins | sample MGYA00519929_ERZ825670 | MGnify/ENA primary metagenome ERZ825670 (study PRJEB31778, sample SAMEA3449207) | human gut metagenome | biome: human gut; feature: human-associated habitat; material: faeces | place: United Kingdom | collected 2010/2012 ...
TGCCAAATGGCTCCGCCCTTTGGAAACCCGCAAGCCTTTCGGGAAAAAGGCTTGATCTAAACCCTTTACCTTTGTGCTTATTTGTGCAGACCTTTTCAAAACAGCTGCTTTTCCATTATAGAAAAGTAGGACACTTCTCCGAAATTTGAAAAGCGCAAATTTCGGAGAAGTGTCCTATCAAAATCCCGATTTTCGGCTTCAATGCGTAATTCTTCAAAAACGTCCCGTTTTTAGTCAGCAGAGCCTAACACAAATTTTCAAGGCCCTCAGGAGCTTTAAAAACCACACAAAGAAAATTTACGTGAAGATCAGGGAGATTATGTTGTGTTTATCTTGTGTCGGATTCCCTTATCCCTGCCTGTGCCGGGACACTTTTCCGAAATTTACAAATTTCCAAATTTCGGAGAAGTGTCCTGTAAATTTCGGAGAACTGTCCTACAAATTTCGGAGAAGTGTCCTACAAATTTCGGAGAACTGTCCTAACCCGACATGAAAAAACATCGGAATGAAGCGGGTTTGAGGGCAGAAAAATTTTCCTAATATACTAATATATTAGTATATTAGTAGGCAGAGCTCCTCTTCTTGACAGGAGCTCTGCCTTATGATACCATATTCACAAGGGAAAAGCCCATGTAAAAAAAAGGAGGATCTCCATGACAGGAGAAGAAATAAAGGAATACGTCCACTCTCAGGCAGAGCTGCCATTTCTTGAAAGGGACAACAGGGGAAAGGGATATATCTGCCCATGCTGCGGAAACGGTTCGGGAAGCTCGGGGGACGGCATTGTCAAGGTGCCCCTTTCCTCATCGTACAAATGCTTCAAATGCGGCGAATCGGGCGACGCTTTTTTCTGGCTGGGTAAGGCGCTGGGCATTGAGGGCTTTGCGGCTCAGCTGGAAGAGGCTGCACGGATTTACGGTCTGACGTATGATAATAAGCCCGCACAGAGCTGCCATTCCTTGAAAGGTAAAACAGGGGAGAGGTCTGTTTCTGCCCTGTCGGGGGCTGCGGAGGTGCATGATGACGGTGCCGCCGAATACATATCCCGCTGCGCCCAAATGGCGGGCAAGACGGACTACTTTTCACGCAGGGGCATATCTCCCGAGATCGTAAAAAGGTTCGGGCTTGGATATGACCCGAAATTTTCCGAGGGCACGGGAAAATACAGCTGGAAGGCTGTCATCATTCCAACCTCCCAAAGCACCTATGAGGCAAGGAACACCGATGTGTCTCCCAACTCCAAGGAAAAGGCAAACTTCAAGTGCAGAAAGCACGGACGCTCCAATATATTTAACGGCGCTGCGCTGGAATATGAAAAGGAAAAGCCTCTGTTCATCACCGAGGGCTGCTTTGATGCCATGAGCCTGATACAGTGCGGCGGTCAGGCTGCGGCCATGGGGGGAGTTTCAAACATAAATCTGCTGACGGCTGCCTTTGACAGGGTGATGCCCTCGGTGCCTCTCATACTTGCTCTTGACAACGATGAGGCCGGAAGAGCGGCGGCCGAAAAGCTGTCGGAGGCGCTCAGGTCAAGGGGGATCGCCTTCATTGACGGGTCATCGGTATCGGGAAAATATCACGACCCCAATGACAGGCTCATAAACGACCCCAAGGGGCTGGAAGCCGCTGTTGCGGAGCTTTCCGAAAGGGCAGTGCAGGCGGGCGGGCCTGCCGATGAGCAGCGTGAGCAGTACATGCGAACCAGCGTTTTTCACGCCATGGGGGACCTTAAAGACTACATAAAAAAGAATGCCGATCGCCCTGCGCTGAGCACGGGATTTTATCAGGTGGATACGGAGATCGGCGGCGGGATATACACGGGGCTGTACATCATCGGTGCGGTATCCAGTCTGGGAAAGACCACGTTTTCTCTTCAGGTGGCGGACAATCTGGCAAAGAAGGGGACAGACGTGCTGTTTTTCTCGCTGGAGCAGAGCAGGTTCGACCTTATGGCAAAGAGCATCAGCCGTGAGACCTTCGGCGTGTGCCGCCGTCAGAAGCTGGATATGTCCAACGCCAAAAGCAGTCTTAATATCCTGAACGGCAGAAGATACGAGGGCTACACTCAGACAGAAAGATATGTTATCGAAACGGCTTTCAGGGCATACGAAAGCTATGCGGAGCATCTTTTTATTTATGAGGGCATCGGAAATATTTCCGTTGACGACATACGCAGCAAGGTAAAGGATCACATTGCATACACGGGCAACAAGCACCCTGTGGTGTTCATCGACTATCTGCAGATACTGAGCTGCGATGATGACAGGGCCACGGACAAGCAGAGGACCGACCGCAACATTACATACTTAAAGCAGCTTTCCAGGGATTTTGATATCCCCGTTATAGCGGTATCTTCTCTTAACAGGCAGAATTATTCCGAAAAGATAAACATGGCGGCGTTCAAGGAATCGGGAGCCATAGAATACGGTTCGGACGTGCTTATAGGTCTCCAGCTCAAGGGGGCAGGGGAGAGAGAGTTTGACATAAATATTGCCAAGGCAAAGGACCCCAGAGAGGTGGAGTTCATTGTCATCAAGAACAGAAACGGAAAGATAAGCGGTCAGGGTGTTCAGCTCAACTATTATCCCGCTTTCAACTGCTTCCGTGGAATACTTGATCCTTATGACAGTTGAGGTATGTTGTGTGTAGAGTGTGTTTTGCTTGTGTTTAGGTTGTGTGAGCAGGCGGCGGAGTACGCCATAATGCGAATGTACGGACATATCACAAAAATGATGTTTTATCAATTTGTATGACTGCATATCAGCTATCAGCCTTTCATAGGATATTTTCAATAAAATAATCCTGACAGCTGTATGATCGTGCAGATCGCATGACCATACAGCTTATTTCTTAAACTCCCTTGGGCTGCACCCGTAAGCCTCCTTAAAAGCCTTGGAAAAATAGCTGTGGTCGTCAAAGCCGCAAAGGCCGCAGATGGTGTTTATGGGGTCGGAGGTGTTCTGTATCATGTAAGCCGCATTGCGCAGGCGGTAATTTTTCAGATACTCAAACGGGGACTGACCCGTTATGTTCCTGAAGCACCTGAGCACCTCGCTTTTACTGATGAATGCGGCGGCTGCCATGTCATCAAGAGTGATCTTTTCGGCGTAATGGTCATGGATAAAAAGCAGTATGTCACGGAGTCTTGTCTCCTGGGCAATGCTGGCGGCAGGGTGCGCCGACATATTCTTTTCCGACAGATGGATAAGTATCCGGAAAAGCTCGGAAAGCTCGTTGCGGACGATAAGCTCGTGATTGGGCACTCTGATATTTTCCGTGTTCCAGATGTTTGTGAGCAGCCCCAGTATCTTTGAATAGCTGCCGTCCTTGGGGGTGAATATCAGCTCACGCAGTCCGCTGTTGCCCGTTATAGGCGCAACATATTTCCGATGGTAGATGCTGTCCTCTTTTCCGCCCACTATGGAACCATGCACCACAACAGAGCGGAACACGCTTTTTTGACCCGTCCCCGCTTTGAACATGGCGTGAAGAGTGTTGCTGTTGATAAAATAAATATCGCCTTTGTTCAGTATGTGCTTGTTTTTGCCGCATTCCATAAGCACGCAGCCCTCCACCGCAAAACCGAATTCAAGCTCCTCATGCCAGTGCCAGCTCACAAAATTGTCCGTAACATCGGCATGATACACGGCTATGGGGAACTCCGCATCTCCGTGAAGTCCCGATTCATCTGATTTGAATGGGGGATCCTGACCGCTGTCCCCGCTTTTCAGCACGCTGTAATCAACTATAGACATTTCTTTCACCGCCTGACGATATTTTCATAGTTTCGGACAATATATTTATATCATTTCATGTCACTTGATGTTATAATTATACTATAGATCAGGCGAACAGTCAACACAGGAATTTTATAGGAGGTATTGAAATGATAAGATTTACTGAAGAAAACGGCGCACTTATTGCACGGTCGAGAAATGAAACTATCCGCATTGAGGGCTGGGGCAATAATGCTCTTCGTGTGAGGACCACTCTTCTGAAAAAGCTCCCCCGGGACGCTCACGCTCTTACCGAGAACGTGGCTCACAGCGCAAAAGTGACCATTGACGAGGGCAGCGAAACGGCTGAGATAGTGAACGGAAAGATCAAAGCCACTGTAAACGGCGTGGGCATTATTTGCTTTTACAAGGACAATGAGCTTATCCTGCAGGAATATTACAGCTATTATTACGGCTCTGTACGCAAGGAGGCTATCTGCTACAAGATAAGATCCCGTGAGTACAAGGGACTTGCTTCCGATGACTTTAAGATAACCGTCCGCTTCGAGTCCGACCCCAAGGAAAAGCTGTTCGGCATGGGTCAGTATCAGATGCCCATACTTGACCTTAAAGGCTCTGTTCTTCCCCTTGAGCAGAGAAATTCCCAGGTAAGCGTTCCCTTTGTGGTATCAAACAAGGGCTACGGCATGCTCTGGAACAATCCCTCAACAGGCGAGGCGGCTTTCGGAACCAACATCACCAAGTGGATATCCGATGAGAGCGATATGGTGGATTACTGGATAACCGCCGACGATACTCCCGCTCAGATCGTGACCAACTACACCGAATGTGTGGGCAGAGCGCCTGTTATGAGCAAGGATTATCTTGGCCTCTGGCAGTGCAAGCTCCGTTACCGCACTCCCGATGAGGTGCTTGAGGTCGCAAGAAAATACAAGGAGCTGGGCATCAGGCTTGACGTTATCGTTATCGACTTTTTCCACTGGCCGCATCAGGGCGACTGGAGATTTGACGAGAAATACTGGAGCAGGGACGCTGTAAAGGCAATGACCGATGAGCTTCATGCCATGGGAACAAAGGTCATGGTCTCCGTATGGCCGTCTGTGGATAAGCGCAGCGAGAACTATTATGAAATGGAGCAGAAGGCGCTCATAAGCACCACCGATGTGGGTTCGGTGCAGACCTATGATTATGAGGGCGACTGCGGCACGGTTGACTTCTTCAATCCCGAAGCTCAGGAATTTGTATGGAGCAAGTGCAAGCAGAATTACCGTGACTGGGGCATCGACCTTTTCTGGCTGGACAACTCCGAGCCTGACAGCACCAAGTACGATTTTGAAAATTACCGCTACTATACCGGACGTGGCTCAAAGGTTGGCTGCGAATATCCCAAGAAGTATGTTGAGGCATTCTATAACGGACAGGAAGCCGAAGGCGACCATGAGGCAGTCAACCTCTGCCGTTCCGCATGGGTAGGAAGCCAGAAGTACAGGACACTTGTTTGGACAGGCGATGTTCAGTCAAACTTTGAATCCTTTAAGGATCAGGTCATTGCAGGTCAGAACATGGGCCTTGCAGGTATTCCCTGGTGGACCACCGACATCGGCGGCTTTATGACAGACAACTGGGACGACCCCGATTTCAGGGAGCTTCTCATACGCTGGTATCAGTACGGCGTGTTCTGCCCTATCCTGCGCATGCACGGAAACCGTGGCCCCGACTGGGATATCCCCAAGCTTGATGACCGTGATTTCGGCGGCGGATATCTTTACACAGGCCACCCCAACGAGCTTTGGAGCTACGGTGAGGAAGCCTATGAGATCATGAAGAAGTGGCTGGATATACGTCTTTCCATGAAGGATTATATTGCAGGACTTATGGAGGAGACCGCAAGAACAGGTGCGCCCGTTATCCGCACAATGTTCTTTGAGTTCCCCGACGATGAAAAATGCTGGGAGCTTCCCGAGCAGTATATGTTCGGCAGCGATTATCTTGTTGCTCCCGTGCTTGAGCCGGGCGCAAGAGAGCGCAGTGTATATCTGCCAAAGGGTCAGTGGGAGAGCATCTCCGACAAGAAGATCTACAGCGGCGGTCAGACCGTCACCGTTCCCGCACCTCTTGATGTTATGCCTGTATTTAAGAAAATTGGGTAAGATATTATAGATTTGAGAAATGAAAAAGCCGCTGCAAAAGATGCAGCGGCTTTTTTGATATATCAGGAGAATTTTTATATGCAAAATACAAGGGAGTGATTGAGACACAATATATGCACAGGATAAACACAAGTAAGACACAACATACCCCTCAACCCTTATCCAGCCCGCTCAGATCTATCTCATATTTCATCTCTCTAACAGCGTCATTTTGGCGGTAAAACATTATCATGTACCAGGGCAGATAACGGACATCTCCCGACTGCAGATTGCCTTTGCAGAAAACCGTCGAGCTTCCGAAATGCCAGCCCTCAACAGACCTTATCCTGTCAAGAGCATTGTGCTTTTTGTAGTCATTTCCCGATTTGACCTCAATAAGCTCAGCGTTCATGCCGTTCTTTACAACAAAATCCACCTCGCCGTATTTCTTGGAATCGTAATAATACAGCTCAAAGCCCTTGCTTTTCAGCTCCTGAGCTATCACGTTTTCAAGAATGCTGCCCAGATTTATCTCCACATTGCCCTGCAGGATATCAAACTGTATGTTCTCCATGCAGGAAGCGCAAAGCAGTCCCGTGTCTCCCATAAAAAGCTTGAAAAGGCTGTGCTTGCTGTTGAGCGAAAGGGGAAGCTGCGGCTCGGTCACATTGTAGCAGGGGAGAGCCACCCCTGCGTCTGATATCCACTCAAAGCTGTTTTCATACCGCAGCTGCCGACCGTTCTTATCCACCTTTGTGAGAATGAACCGCCTGTTTTTGTCGTTGAGCTGCGAGGGGATACTGTCGTATATGGCAGTTATTTTTATCTTGTCATTTCCCTCCGCATACTGGGAAATGTCCAGCCTGTACAGCTCGGTTATCTCACGCTGCTTGCGTATCACCTGACCTATGTCATGGGTATTTACATAGCAGCTCACCGCCTCGGGCATTCCGCCAACCACGATATAGCTGTAAAACAGCTTGAGCATTGTGTCATGCACCGACGGGGAAACGGGCAGGTCATCTTCATAGCACCTGCGCAGATGATCTATAGTCTCACGGCGCACGCCGTTGGCGGTGATATATTCCTCAAAATCCATGGGATACATATTATAGATCTCTTCATAGCCCACGGGATAGGACTTTACACGCTTGAGACGCACGCCCAGCAGCGAGCCTGTTTCAATGTAATCGAACCTGCCGTCCTCCACGAGAAATTTTATGGCTGTCCGTGCATTGGGGCACTCCTGTATCTCGTCCAGAAGCACCAGTGTCTTGCCCGGCTCCATGGGCTTGCGGAGGTATGCGGTGAGATTTGTGATGACCGTATCTGCGGAAAGGTCGCCCTCAAATATTTCCGCCGCACGCTTATCGGATATGAAGTTCAGCTCAACGAAATTTTCGTAGTATTCCTGCCCGAACCGACGGACAAGAGTGGTCTTGCCTATCTGCCTTGCGCCTATGATGCACAAAGCTTTTTTTGACGGGCTGTTTTTCCACTCCACCAGCCTGTCCCATGCTTTTCTTTTCAGCATATTTACCACCTCACGCATTAGTCTGTGCTTTAATTGTAACATTATTCGTGAGTTTAGTCAAGGTATTTGTAACATTTTTCTGGGGTTTGAGATGGAGTGTGTAACATTTTTCAAGAGGATAGTGTCTGAATTTCAGGGCTTTTAGGAGAATCGGAATCATGAGACACACGATAAACACATGATAGGTATATGATAGACACAAGAAAAAGCAGACATATCCGTGGGGATATGTCTGCTTTTTTTCAGGCCGATCTTTTGCCGAACGGAGCTTTTGACGTTATTTTTTCTATAGGCTTATGCTCTATATAATAGGCAGCGGCGGCTTTACCGATCGTCATTGTACCGCTTGCGGCTATTGAGGAACTTATGACAGAGCCTGCGCAAAATCCAATATTCAGGAACTTTGAAAGCTGTTGGGCTATGACCCTGCAGGTAAGGCCTACTCCTGCGGTGCCGCATAAGCTGAGTATGAACTCCACTGCTGTTTTGGGTGACACCTCCCTGCCGCTGAGCTTTGCTATAAGGCTTACCAGAAAGCACTGGAGAGAAAACAATATATACATATCCGATATGGGTATGGGCGTTGCGGCAACTATTGAGGATATCCCCGCAAATATCTTTGTAAGACGGTCAGCTATCCTTTTCAAAACTGTTTCCAGCCTTGCAGCCATTATCATGCCTGCCTTTGCCCTGCGGTCATGTATGACCTCCAGCAGGATTTCATACAGCTTGTCGATGTTGTACCGTCCGTCAAAGCATATTTCAAGCTCGCCTATCTCCACGGGCGTGAGCTTGTTTATTTCCTTTTCGTCTATCTCCGCACCGTCGGGAGTCTGCCATGACATCAGCGAGCTTACGGCGGTCATGCCGCATATTTTCAGACCGTTGTCATCTATTATCTTTTTGAAATTGTTCTGCTGCTCGCTTATGTTGTCTTTCTTTGTCTGTGAATACTGTGAGGGTATCTTCTGATATGACGGCGCTGTTTCATCGCACTTGTTGAGCACCGCAATGACAGGAAGCTCTGTGCCGCTCAGACTGAGGTACTCTTCCGCAAGCTTCTTCATGAACCTTACATCTTTGTCAACGTCATCTCTGTGTGTGCAGTTGAGCACCAGCACGGCAGCATCGGGAGAAAAGCTTTTTACCGCTTCCATAAGCTCATCTTCGGCGGTGATGTTGCTGTTCAGCTGCTCCGACTCCGCTATACCTCTTGTGTCAAGTATCTCCATAAGCTCCCTGCCATTGTCGCAGCATTTATATGACACAGTGGTGGAAGTGCAGCTTTTTACATTGCTCACCTTTGCCGTATATGAGCCGCACAGGGCATTTATCAGGCTGCTTTTTCCCGCACCCGTTCTTCCCACCAGCAGGAACCTTGGCGGTCTGTGGTCTTCCATATCCTCCATAAATTCTTTAAGCGGCTTATTTTCCAATATTTGTTCCTTGATAAGCTTCTTTACAGGCTCGGAGACCGCATAGGGCAGGCTGTCGATGATGCTGTCCAGTTTATTAAAGAAGTTCTTCATTTCATGTATGTTCTTTTCGATATCCGCATTGTGATCCATCATAAGAATTTCTCCTTTTTCTTTGTTGACCGACTGCCTTCAGGCAGCTGTTTTGTCGGATTTATTACCGATAAATATGTTTATTGCTTTACACAGCCCTATCCTCATCACCATATACAGCAGTGACGGCAGAGCCATCATCGGAGTATAGTCAGATATGGCAGAGGATAATGAGCCAAGTCCGTACAGTCCGAAGCCCAGCAGTCCGCCGAAATCAACTGCGGCGTGCAGTATGATGCTTGTCCACAGCGTACCCGTATAATAGTAGATATCAGCCAGCATTATCCCTGCCGCTGCCGCATTTATTGCCTGCACAGCCACGCCCATAGGTTCAGCCACCCTGAGATTTATCAGGTGCATGATGCCGAAAAGTATCCCAGAAATAACAGCGCCTTTATTGGTATCACGGAAGATGTTCTTCATGCTTTCGGAGATCACTCCCCTGAATATAACTTCCTCGGAAATGCCGATAAGCAGCATATACACCGAAAAAAGGACTATCTCACCAAAGGGCCGCAGAGTGCGCACAGTGTACTTTTGACAAAGCATCACACTGCGGAATATAAATGCGCCTGTCATCTGGATCGCCAGCAGTACGGCTGCGTATTTTCTCCTTTGGGTATATAGCCGCCCTTTCTTTGAGCCGAAAAGGTCAGCGGGAGTTCTGCCGCATATAAAGGCGATACATAATGCGCAGACCGTGTAGAAAAATTCTTTCAGGGTCATTTGCTCCGGCTCTGTGCCGTTTCCTATCAGCATTTCCGTCAGATGCTGTGAAAGCTCCATGAAACGATAATATACCTCCATAATGGCAATGCACAGCATCACAGCAAAGAATTTTCCCCATGCTGATTTTCCCCGACTTTGTGATATAAGCTCCATAAACGGCATTCCCCCCTTTGATATCGCACCTGAATATCAGAACCCGTCTTCACAAGCATATGCGCACGTCTTTTCGGCAAAATTATGCTCGAAAATCCGCACACATTTCTTATGAAGACAGGTTCTCAGTCAGCCAGCACCTCCGAAAGCTTTGCTGCATATTCTTTCAGCTCATCATCTCTGCCGAAGCTTTCCACCACAGCCGCTGCTTCCTGCTGAACGGGAACTATACGTGATGAGATGAGCTTTCTGGTAAGATTGTCCTTTACCTTGTTTTCGTCATAAGCAGCAACTATCTTGCGGGCGGTGTTTTTTTCAAAATTGGTCTGGGCGTAGTATGAAGATACGACCGTGCCTGCAATACCTGCTATGGGGCCGAGAATAGCCGCCACAGGTATCAGAGAAGCTGCCAGAGTTGCTGCTCCCATGCCCGCAACTGCTGCCGCCGCAGAAGTATTGCCTGCCTTACTGTCTTTATCCGCACCCGGAACGGCAGATATGAAGATCTTTTTGTTATTGCTCCTGCTGATGCCTCTTAAAACGGTCTCTTCCAGCTTGTCGGATACGGCTTTATTGTCAGTGGGAAGCTCCATATCCCGCACCTTCCTGTATATCCTGAACAGCGTCTCATCAATGGCTTCCAGAGCCATATCGGAAAGACGGGAGTTCACCAGAGAAAGGATCTTCTGGCGGCCCTCCTTTGTTCTGGTCAGGCCGTTTTCCTTTATAAGAGCGGATAGTACCGCAACATTCATGAGTTTGTCGTATCCGTTGTTGATGACCTCTTTCATTCTGCTTATTTCCCGACTGAAATTATTGTTCAGCTCTGTCATTATGTCCTTCATCTGCTCAGGGGTAAGGCTGACGGTCTCATGGCTGTAAGCATCAAGCTCCTCCCTTAATTTCTGCCTGCCAAGCTCTTTTTCCTTTGTCACTGCTCTTACGCAGAGCTTTACGGCGTTATCGAACTCAAAGTTATGGGAAGCATCGCACACGCCTGAGGTAACGCTCTTATATATTGATGAAAAAGGAACTACCTGACCACCAAGGCTGTCTGCAAGTTTATCCTTTCCTTCGCCGTCATCGCAGATATGGGAAACACACTCAGCTATCATGCCCTTGTACGCTGCCTTAACATCGCTTATCTTCCTGATACCGCTGATCTCAGTATCATCGGTGGGATATCTGTCAGCTTTCGGGATAATAAAGAGCATGTGTTCCGCCATTCTTTCGTTCCATTTCTCTTTTGCGCTGCTCAGGAGCTGTGTGAGCTTAGGAATAAATTCGGCGCTTTCGCTGAGCATTATCATCATTATGTCAGCGCTTCTCATATGTTCCGCAGCGGTTTCATCATCTCTGAAACTGCTGCATATAAAGGAAAATTTGTTCAGCACGGGAGCATTGTGGAAAATGAGGTAATCCTTGTTTGCATCGTTCATTTTTCCGTAGCACGGAAGTCCCAGCTTTTTCTGCGCATTCTCCTTTTCCTTTCTGCTCATGCTGAGAAATGCGGGTATGCAGGAGCTGTCATCATTCTCATAGATATATCCGCTGACGGGATAAACATAGCTTACCCCTGCACAGTCCTGAGCCAGAACTGCAGCATTTTTATATTCTCTTGATATCACAGGGCCTGTGCAGCCCAGAGGCGCATTTATAAGGTACTGCAGCATAGAAAACTTTCCCGATAAGGGCATACCGCACATCAGCATATTTAATACGCCGTATGTGCTTTCAGCCTTTTCCCTGAGCTTCATGCAGCTTTCTGATGAGCAATATTTATCGGAAAGCTCCGCAGCCTTTTTCCATGCGTCAGCCGAAAGTCCGCCACGCTGACCCTCAAGGATATTGCTGTAAACAGGAGTGTTTCCGCTCATTCCCGAGACGAACTCCCCCGGGTCGGTCCCGACGATCTCCAGTGCGTCTATAACACGACCCAGGTTCACCGCTCTTGCATCATTTGAAATATCCGTAAGGTTATCAGCGGTCAGCATAGGCCCCAGCTTTGATAAGCCTGTTATCTCCACACCGGAAGTACCCTGTCTGGCAGCTTCTTCTTTAAAATTGTATTTCATGGCATTGCCTCCTTTTCATCAGGCACAGAGTGCGCTTTGTGGGGTTATGTCGCAGACAGTGCAGGCATTGTCCGCATATCCGCTGCTGTTCAGATACTTAAAAGCGTACCTCAGCCTGTCCATGACCTTGTTTATCTTGTGATTTCTTTTGGCAAGAGTGCAGTCGATGGCTTTGTCAAACACCACACCTTTGCGGTAGAAGCTCATTACGGAAGGGCTGTAATCCGCAGTCATCAGAAAGGAAGTCCGCTTCCCGTCCGTGATGTAAAAGTCCATATTGTTCTCCCGCCTTTTTACCGAGATAACTGCACGCTCATAAATACTGTAGTTCATAGCAATTTCCTTTCTTTTATAATATGAGATTGTCGGTTTCTGTTTTTATATATCTTGATATCGTCATATACTCTAAACGATACCTTATGTTGATTGTATTATATCACTCTTTTTCATGTTTGTCAAGGCTTTTCCAAAACTTTTTCCGTATTTTTGAGATTTTTATATTTTTAAATAGATTTATAGGCGAAATCAATCAATATAATTGCAGAGGATCAGTATTATCTTAGCTCGGGGAGATGGTATAATATAAAAGCCACATTCCGAAAATGATATGCCCCATAAAATCAGACTCTTATGGAGGAACATATCAAAACGGAATGTGGCTTTAATAGCATATGGGGTGTAAGATATTTCTATTTGTGGCATAGCCCATATGCAGCTATTAGATTGGTCAATAATATTTGTCTTAATATTGGGTCAATTTGTTATGTATTGGGGATAAACTGATTTTTCGTATTTATAATTCATCCTTGATCTTTTGAACAGCATAAGGTCTTGCGTATTTGAGGTAAGCGTCACTGAAAAAATTGTATTGCTTTTTTGTGGTTCATTCCACATTGCCGGATAAATAATGATCTGCTTTTTTTCCCGTCCTGATTCCACGTAAATTTCATTTCTCTTCCTGCTCCCTATGCTCATCACTGTCATAGATATACAAAAATCAGACTTTCTGAGACTTGGGTACAAATTCAATTTTCACGTTCATATTCATTGCAGAGGCTATACGGGTAAGTGTTTTTATGGAAGAATTTGCGTTGCCGTTCTCTATCTTGCTGATGTCAGCCTGATCTATGCCTGTAAGCTCGGAAAGCTGTTTCTGAGTGAGATTGTCGGCATTGCGGCAGGCAAAGAGCATCTTGGCAAGCTCATATTCGGGAGCAAGAGCTTCGTATTCCCTGCGAAACTCATCATCGGTTTCAAGACGGCGGTTTAAGGTTGCTCTGAAATTTTTACTCATAACGATCACTCCTTGCTGCGTTTTAGGTAGTCTTTGCGATATGGAATGTATCCCATATCAATATTACAGACCATTATAAAAGAAATATCAAGCAATCATTTTGAAATAATGCCCATTCAGTACCAAATCAACCCTACCCATAAAAAGTATCAAATCCCCTTGACCTCCGCATATAAATATGGTATAATCTCAGTGTACCAAAACAAACGCTCGTTTGATTTGAAAGGAGCGATGAAAAATGACATACGGATATTGCAGGATAAGCACCCCCAAGCAGAGCATTGAGCGTCAGATACGAAACATAGCGGCGGCGTACCCTCATGCGGTCATAGTGCAGGAAGTCTATACGGGCAAGAAAATGCTTGAAAGACCCAAGTGGACAAAACTGTTCCGCACGGTCCGCAGCGGTGATGTTATCGTTTTTGACTCGGTAAGCAGAATGTCAAGAAACGCTGCCGACGGCATAAAGGCATACATGGAACTGTATTCACGGGGCGTGGAGCTGCACTTTCTGAAAGAGCCGGGCATCGACACCACCACATACAAGAACGCCGTTCCCGTTATCGCAATGACCGGCGATGATGCGGACCTTATCATCGAGGGCATAAACAAATATCTGGTGCGGCTTGCTGAGAAACAGATCGAGCTGGCTTTTGCTCAGGCTCAGAAGGAAGTTGATGATCTTTCCCAGAGGACCAAGGAGGGCATCGTCACCGCCAAGCTCAACGGAAAGCGTGTGGGAAATTATCCCGGGCGGCAGCAGGTCAGCAGGATCGGTCTGGAGGTCAGGGACAAAATAGTCAGATACAGCAGGGATTTCAAGGGCAGTCTGAACGACATTGACTGCATGAAGCTGTGCGGCTGCTCACGGAACACGTACTATAAATATAAGAGAGAGCTTTCGGAAGAGCAGGAGTTCGGGGGGAATGAATAAAAGGGCTATTCAAACTGAAATGCCCTTTTATATTATGTTTATATTGTACCTGTCCTGTCATCAAAATCAACGTTATCCCTGGTGCATGACATAACGGACAGGGATATAACGGGCTTAAGTTATGAAAAGCAGCTTGATTATAAAAAGCAGGTTTTACAGAAAAGAGAAAACGAATTAAAGAATTATACCGTGAAAGAAAAAGAAAAAACAGATAAAATAATCAACAAAATAAAGGAATAACTTGCTCTTAAAATCAACCTGTTATTTAAAAAAATACGTTTTTCTTTTTCAGATAAATATTTTTAAGGAGTGATTATTTTGACGATAAAAGAATTATGTGAAAAGTATAATTGCAATATTACATCGATGTATGGCAAGTTAAAAAGGAAAAAACCGGAATTAAACGGTCATATAATAATGGCAAATGGGATCATTCAGATCGATGAATATGCAGAGGAAATTTTAAAACCCGGCGCTCGGCAAAGGGAAATAAGGGAACTTATTGAGAAAGGGAAAAATGCAGATTGGCAAATAGAACGTGCAAACGGCAGGAGCAAAATAGAGGCAAGCAAAAGGCAGGAATCAGAGGAAAACGTTAAATTATTAAGATTGGAAAACGAGAGTTTGAAATCTGATCTTGCTGCCCTGAGTGCAGAAAACCAAACATTGCTTTTGCAAATTGCGGAACTCAAACATCGTATTAAAGAATTAGAGATGAAGCCTAAGAGCATATTTAACAGGAGATAGATCATGATCAAATAAGAACCCGTCTTCACAAGCATATGCGCACGTCTTTTCGGCAAATTTTGCCGCAGACTGCGTTAAAAATCCTTGCCGGGCGAAAGCCCGCCTGCGGATTTTTGCCTACTCTGCAACAAAATTATGCTCGAAAATCCGCACACATTTCTTATGAAGACAGGTTCTAAGTCTAAAACGCTCCAGAATCGCACATTGTAAGGTGCATTCGCCAGCGAATGAAAGTCTGTGCAGGAATACTTAGCGAGCACAGAAAAGTAGGGCTACTTTTCGGATTTGCCTCCCAAGCAAGACTTAAAAGGCAAATCACAGGGGCGCACCCCTGAAACCCCGATAATGTAAGTAATGATGTGTAGATCGGAAAAATATGTAATGCCAACGAAAAAAGGAAATCGTGAGAAAAAGTTTATTTTTTACCTCAAAAATGAGTGAAATAAAAAGTATGAACACCTGGTCTGGCCCACCCCTGCCACAATAAAGCTCTTTTCAATTTAATGAGAGGAGCTTTTGTTTTGCCGTAATAAAGAAAAATACCGTTTCCGCATATGGGAACGGTATTTTTTTTATTTGTGCGGGAAATTTTTTCCGAAAAAACTAAAAAATGCACCTTATGCGGTGTTTATGATATGTAAGAAAAAACAAAGACGACCGCAAGGAGACAGACACATCATAGCACATACAGACACGGCTTTCGAAGATATCGCTGTTGCAATGAACACAAAGGTATTCGATACAGCAATCAAAAGAAATGCAAAATGAAGAAAACACAAAGAACAGCGAGCTTTTGAGAAATGACAACAAGAAACATCATATCATTAAATAAATGATCTTTTCGGAAGTTGATTTTTGCGTTATAAGATGGTATAATAAAATACAATAGATTTTTAATAATGAGGTGATATTATCAGATATCTGCTTATGAATAAAAATCATCAGATACTATCAATGAATATTGAAGATGGGGTTATTTTATCTATAGATGAGCTTATAAACGAAAAGTATCTTCCTGTCGGGATCTCACGCAGCAATACGAATAAAACAACTGCGGATATCATTAAATGGTGGGCAGGAAGAAGAATTCCCGCAAGCAGGATCAATGCGTTTGACATAGGATCTGATAATATCAGAGACATCATAGGAAGAGATGATCTCAGTTATCTTCCCGAAAAATGTTTTGGTTTATCTCTTTCCGATCAGTATTGGATAAATCCTATTAACTCTCCCCTCAAGTGGAACGACATCAATTTTTTTGAGAATGAGTTTTCCGAGGATATGGGTAAGATGATATTTGACGGCATTGTCTCTGAAAATCCCGATATGGTGTCACCTGATAATACCTCTGACGGAAACATCCGAAATAAATGGAAGATAATTGATGGCAAACGCTGTTTGCTCAAAGGCTATTCATTGCCTTATATGCAGGAGCCGTTCAACGAAAAGATAGCTTCTGCACTTTGCAGGAGATTAAATATCAGTAATTATACTGATTATTCATTAGCATTTGACAAAAACGGTCCTTTTTGCATATGCGAAAACTTCATCACTCCTGATACTGAATATGTCACTGCCGAGTCTGTTATGCGACTTCACAGCCGTGATAATGTATCTTTATATTCCCATTATATCAAAATATGCGAGGAACTGGAAATAAAGGATATCCGTGACAGAATTGACGAAATGCTTGTTGTTGACTATATTATAGGCAATTATGACAGACATTTCCGCAATTTTGGACTTATCAGGAACGTGGAAACGCTTGAATTTAAAGGAACAGCACCGATATTCGATACCGGAACAAGTCTTAAGTTCAACACGGAAACATCAGCAATATTTGCAGAAAGCGAGTATTCTTTAAGATCAGAGCCTTTTAAAACCACTCATCACGAGCAGATAAAGCTTGTAAATTCCCCTGAACGATTTGAGCTTTTAAACCTTAATGGCTTTGAAGAAGAAGCGAGAAATATCCTTCTTGAAGGCAATGTTATTTCTCCGCTTCGTGCAGATCATCTTGCTGAATTTATCAAGCAGAGAATAAATTTGCTCAACCTTTATTTTTCAAAACGATAAGAAAAGGATTTTTTTCCTTTTGATAAAGTAACTGCGATCGCAGACAAGATATCTGACGCAATTAACAACGGTGAACTTGATAATGCAGAACAGTCAAAAGGTCAGGAACGATAATTCATTCCCCGGTGGTGGCAGAAAAGAGATTTTATAATGCTCTTGAAAAAAGCAAAAATAAACACATCTGAAAGCATGATGAAATATGCGTTTGAAGAAAGATCACAAAAGCCTTAATGTAAGAGGAGCAACTGCATAAATGTTTGAAAATAAATATAACATGAGCGTTGAAGATAATATCCTATACGCCAAAAGAAACATTGTTGATTCAATTTACAGTGAGTCACGTCTGGCAGGCATAACCGTTACTTTTCCTGATACATATGAGATATGTGAGGGAAGAACAGTCGCAGGAATGTGGGTCGATGATACTATACAAATCGCAAATTTAAAGCTCGCCTGGCAATTTATCTTTGATACTGTAAATTATCCCGTAGATCTGAATTATATAAGGCAGCTTAATTTTAAGGTCAATGCAGGCATTATAAGAGACATTGATGTATCAGCAGGCGTGACGGGACGAAAGCCGGTTATTCCCGATGAACTTAATGCGGAAGAACATATAGCAAACATTCTGAACTCAGATGAGCCGTCAACAAAAAAAGCTATTGATCTTATGCTGTATATTATACGGTGCCGGCTATTTATTGACGGCAATAAAAGGACAGCTCAGATCCTGGCAAACAAAATAATGATTGAAAATGGCTGCGGCATAATTTCTGTTCCCGCAGATCTGCATAAGGACTTTTTTATCAAGCTGACAAAATACCGTGAAACAAATGACAGTGAAAACATCTCTGAATTTATTTACAACGAGTGTATTACGGGTGTCAAAATGATATGAGACATAGAATGACCGGGCTTAAATTTGAAAAAGCAAATTTTATACTAAGCACCAAAGAAAAGCTCCCGATACGGCAAACAGCCGTATCGGGGATTTTTATGCTTATATCTTGTGTCTATGTTGTGTTTATATTGTACCTATCCTGTGTCATATCCGCAATGGCAGCAAATTATGGCATTGAAACGCTCGCTTATTTTGTAAGTTATAACTGATAAAATCATATTTTCCCTCTTGATTATCACTTATAGCCAATAAATATCTTATGCCTATCCTGTGCCACACTGCTCATCGCCAAGCACACCGCCCTGCTGTCCCTATACCCCACTCCCCCACCCTGCCTCACAAACCTTTTCCCGAAATACCGCAAATACCCCCGCTGTATCGTAAGACCACACCGCCCAACAGACGACAGCAGCTCAAACACGCACAACTCTCCACATACCTTTCACATTTATGTTGTGCCTATCATATGCTTTTCTTGTGTTTACCTTGTGTCACTGCATACAGCCGCATATACTTCACCTGAGCCAATCCGTCGCCGCTGATATATCTTGTGTTTACCATGTACTTATCTTGTGCTTATCCTGTGTCACTCTCATAAAACAAAGTGATATGCCGAGAATACTCCATATGACTGTCAGATCACTCCCCTATCCCTGCCCGATATGAAAAATCAACCCGCAGGGCTTCACAAAGCAGGATAAACACGGCGCATATGCCGTCAAATTTATCTTGTGTCTGACTTGTGCCTTTCATGTGCCTATATTGTGTCTGTCATGTGCCGAATTTGACAAAATCACTCCCCTGCCACGGGTTACAATTATGTTACAATAAGCACTCAGCTATTGAAAAAAACGGGCGATGTGCTATACTTTTATTATGGACGACACAAGACAGGTACAGGATAAACACACTGTAGGCACAAGATAAACACAGGATAGGAGCGATAAAAGAAATGGCAGCGATAATCACCTTCATCAACGAAAAGGGCGGAGTGGGAAAGACCTCCGCCTGCTTCAATTCCGCCTGGGAGCTTTCCCGCAGAGGCAAAAAGATACTTATGATAGACATGGACGGTCAGAAAGCCAACCTGACCTTTTTCTCCGGTTCCGACGGGGACAGCGACAGCATGAAGACCATGGCTGACGTTTTCAAGGGCGACACCGACATTAAGGACACCATTCTCAGCGTCAGGGAGAACCTTGACATCATTCCCGCCGATTCCTCAATGTCCAACCTGGGAATGGAAGCAAAGGTGGTCAAGTTCAGAAAGAGCATCGCCGAGATAGCAGGGGAGTACGACCTTATTTTCATCGACGTGAACCCCGCCCCCGGCTGGAGCCATTACCTCTCGCTGTCCGTATCCAACTGGGCAGTGATAGTAATGCTCCCCGACATTGCATCGCTGGAGGGAAACAAGGGCATACTTGAAACGATCGAAGAAATTCAGGGCACCACCAACCCCGCTCTGAAAATTTTGGGCTTCCTCTTTAACAAAAACAACAGCCGCACCGTCCTTGCAAAGCAGGTCAACGACGCTGCGGAGAGCATGGCGGAATCCGTTGGTTCGTCCCTTTTTGATACGAAGATAAGGAACACCGTGACCCTCAGCGAGAACGTCATTGCTCATGTGGGCGTTACCGAATATGCCCCGGGAAGCCCCGCTGCGGAGGACATAAGCGCCTTTGCCGATGAGATGGAAAGGAGGCTTTCCTGATGGCTGCAAAAAAGTTTGACCTGGGTGCGTACAGCTCAGACACAAGCAAAACACAGGCTAAACACAAGAAATACTCCGCATTTATAGAGAATGAAACGGAAGATGCTCCCGCACCCGAAAAGGCAGAGGAAGCGAAAAAGGCAGTCGCCGATACTTCCGACAATATCGTATCCGCAAAGCCTGTCTTCGATGAAAATATCTCGGAAGACGGAGCATCGAAAAGAATAAACATGGCGTTCACCGATGAAAATTATGCGCTGATAGCAGGGGAGTCGGAGCGCCTGGCAGTCAGCCTCGTGCACTTCATAAGCTCAGTCATCGGCATGACCGATGAAAAGGACATCGACAGCTATATCAGCGCCATGGCGATACCACGCACCAAGGACTTTGTGGCAAGGCGAAGGGGAAACCCCGCAAAGCGCATAAATCTGAAATTTTCCCCTCAGCTCCACAGCAGACTTTCCAGGGGAGCAGATGCGCACAACATGACCATAACCCAGTATCTTAACACTGTGATAGAAGTGTATGCACAGGATAAGCACAAGATAAGTACATGATAAACACAAGATAACAGTGAGGTATCAAATGGATCGCACAACTGTAAGAGTACGTCTTGACGGCTCGACCCAGCCCCAGGACAACTATATGCAGATAAAAGAAAATTTCGTTGACGTGGAGTATCTCTATGACTACGTTGACAGGGAAATGTCCCTTGACGACTACATCAAGTCCGACGACTGGTGGAAAGCGGACACAAAAACGGGCATCATCACCATCGAGCTGAACAAGGACCTGCCCGGCAGATATGCGGCTCTTATATCATTCATGCACTCGGACTACTTCACCGATGAGGACCATGAAAAGGTGCAGTACATCGAATCACTGCTCTACACACTGCCAAAGCTGGCAGCCAACAGGGCGGTCATCAGATATCCCGAGCTTTATGCCAAAATTGCCGAGCAGAATAAAAATGCTCCCCCAAAGGAAACAAGGGAGTACCGCACCAGGAAAAAATCGGGAGCAATGACCCCCATTCCCGCCACCATACCCACCATAACCATAAAATCCTTCCAGAACGCCATGACCCTGAACCTTGACGACAAGGCATATCTCCAGCCACTTTCCAGCCTTGACAATCTGGTCTTTGAAAACGGCATACTTTACTTTGACGGCCTGCCCGCCACCGCCGCAAAGCTCTCCAACCGGTACACCAAGGAGGGCATCGACAACATCAATCTGCCTATCCTCAGAATGTTCTATGCCATCATCATGGAACGCTTCTTCAAAACATGGAAGGAGGACGGCTCAATCGACGAGGTAATCAGCATATATTACCCCGACCTTGCAAAGAGAATGGGCAAGTCCTCAAACATAAGCAAGCTGGATATCGAAAATTTCATAACCACCATCACCAGCTTCCAGAACATCATGGGCATAGTGGATAAGGGCACCAGGGGCAACGATATCCTGCCCGTGCTGGTATTCATGGGCAATGACGTTGACAAGAACATTATCCGATTTTCCAGCCCGTATATGGTGAGAGTTATCCAGGACATCTACAAGGCAAGCATAAGAAAAAGCAAGGTAGATCTGCCAATGACCGATAAGCAGGGGAATGTGCTGACACTGCCGTCCCACTCGTATCTCATAAAAAGCTCCATAACAAAGGAGAAGAACAAAAAGGCAGTGGAGATAGTTTTCATCGTGGTGACGCTCATCGAGCAGGCGGGAAACAACGTACCCCACATAAAAGCGTCCACCATTATCGAGCGCAATACACAGCTGAAAGAAAGCCTTGCCGCATCGAAAAGCACCTCGGACAAGAACAAGAAGCTGAGCCGTGCCTTTTCAAAGGCGTGGGAGCTTCTCAGGACCCAGACGGAGCTGCTGACTACATACAAAAATATTTCACTGCCCGACCCCAAGGCATCGGATTTCTGTAAGTATATCCCCACCACTTCCACCCTTGATACGGTTTACAGCTTTCCGCATGAGGGAAAACTGACCTGAGCAGGGGACACTGTTATACTTTTGAGAGAAACATTAAGTTGCGACTTGGTAACAATAAAACCCGCACAAATAAGCACAAAGGTAAAGGGTTTAGGTCAAGCCTTTTTCCCGAAAGG
>ERZ825670.1855-NODE-1855-length-21703-cov-3.747967_pt1 | contig 21703 bp, 21 predicted proteins | sample MGYA00519929_ERZ825670 | MGnify/ENA primary metagenome ERZ825670 (study PRJEB31778, sample SAMEA3449207) | human gut metagenome | biome: human gut; feature: human-associated habitat; material: faeces | place: United Kingdom | collected 2010/2012 ...
GCATTCCCATTCCAATTCCTGTCAAAAATATCTTTCTTCTTTTTTCTCCGCTGTTCTCTCTGTTCTTATCTACTCTCATGCCTCGCTCTTCCCTGTGCTTTTTTCATTCCTTTTTGCTCATGATCTTTTTCTCATGCCTTTTCTTTTTTCATCTCTCTATATCCACGGGGAGTTACCATTTTTCCATTTAACTCCATCGTCTTTTCAGTTCCGATATAAACTGTAGTAAACATATCAACTGCCGTTTCCCTTAATATTTCCAACGGCAATATCTGATAAGTTTCCCCTTCTCTTCCGATATTTTTCACAAACCCACAGATTGTATCAGGGCGACGGTATTTCAGAAAAATATCACATGCTTTTTGCAGATAGTCTGCTCTTTTTTTACTGGATGGATTATAAAGACAGATTACAAATCCTGCTTTTGCCGCAGCCTCCAGACGTTCTTCAATCTGTTCCCACGGTGTCAGCAGATCGCTCAGACTGATCACCGCAAAATCATGCATCAGCGGTGCTCCCAATACTGCTGCTCCCCCGGTAGCCGCTGTAATTCCCGGAATAATCTCAATTTTTATCTCAGGATACCCTCTTCCCACTTCATAAATCAGCCCTGCCATTCCATACACTCCGGCATCTCCACTGCACACCATTGCAACATCCTGTCCTTTTTCTGCTTCTTCAAAAGCCATTCTGCAGCGTTCCGGTTCTTTCCGCATCGGAGTGCTCAAAAATATCTTATCAGGAAACTGCTCTTTCACAAGATCAATATAAACATTGTAACCAATCAAAACAGGGCAATGCTCCAATACTTTCTGTGCACGCACTGTCATCTGCTCTTCTGCTCCCGGTCCGAGTCCTACTACATATACTGTACTCATTTGCTCTGTCCCTCTGCTTCCCGTCTCATCTCTGTGCTTTGATCCTCTCCGGTTTGTCCTAATTCCTTCTTAGAACAGGATGCTTGTCTGAATTCTGTCGTAAATGTCGGATCATAAAGCTTTGATCTCTCATAAGTCCCGTCAAGCACTTCTCCGACTACGATCAGCGCTGTCTTGGTGACATCCGCCTCGCGTGCAGTCTGTTCCAGCGTTCCTACTGTGCAGCGAAGTACTTTCTGATCCGGCCAGGTTGCCTTATAGACAATAGCTGCCGGTGTATCTTCGCTGTATCCGCCTTCGACCAATTCTGCTGAAAGCTCTTTCAAAAGCCCTGTACTCAAGAAAAGTACCATCGTTGCCTGATGTGCCGCAAAGCTTCTAACAGATTCTTTCTCCGGCACCGGCGTTCTTCCAGCCATTCTCGTAATTACAACTGACTGGGAGATTCCCGGAAGTGTGTATTCCGCTTCCAGTGCTGCTGCCGCCCCACAAAATGAACTAACTCCGGGACAATCTTCATATGGAATCTCAAGCTTCTTCAGCTCGTCCATCTGCTCTCGGATAGCACCATAAAGGCAAGGATCTCCTGTATGCAGACGTACGATTTCTTTTCCGTCCCCATGGCCCTTCACCATCACTTCTAACACTTCTTCCAATGTCATCTTTGCACTATTATATATCTCACACTTTTCTTTACACAGTTTAAGTAATCCCGGGTTCACAAGAGAACCCGCATAGATCACGATGTCTGCTTCTTTCAAAAGTCTTTGTCCGCGTACTGTGATCAGATCTTCTGCTCCCGGACCTGCTCCTACAAATGTAATCATAATTCTTCCTGCCTTTTCTATCTTTTCCTGTCTTTTACAATTAGAAGGGAATAGTATCCCGCATCTTCTGAAATCTCTTCCACTGATCGGACAATACGTTCGTCGTCCATTCCACAGTTTTCTACAAGACAGATATCCTGACTGCTCCCCTGTAAAAACTCTTTTATCTGTCCCATCTTTTTCCCGGTCTTCATCAAAATCTTTGTTCCCGATAACTGCAGACCTTCTCCTTCCTCATAAGAGCCCGGTAAAATATGAATCTGCTCTTCCTGTTCTCCAAGTGGCTGATTCAGTCTTGCAGCTGCTGCACAAAAAGATGGGATTCCTGAAACTGTCTCAACCTGATAACCATCCTGTTCAATCATCTGCTCTATATACATACATGTAGAATAAACCGTTGGATCTCCCAACGTCAGGAATGCCAGATTCCATCCTTTCTCAAGAAGCTGCTCTATCACTCCTGCTCCCCGTGCATGAATCTTTCTCAGCTTTTCCTTATCTTTGATCATTGGCATTGGGAGAAAGAGAATCTGCTTTTCCTTAAGCTCTGAAACTGTCTGCACTGCAATCTGATAAGCTGTACAGCTTTCTAAATATCCTGCTGCTCTGTTTTCCATCTCATTTTGTTCTAGCAGTAGCGGCTCTGTCAATTCTCTATTTGAAACCGGAAGTACTATTACATCACAGTCCCTGATTGTTCGAACTGCTTTTAATGTCATTAATTCAGGATCTCCCGGTCCCACTCCGATTCCATAAAATTTTCCTGCTTGTTTCATCTATTCTCCTGTATCTTCTTTAACAACTCATCCGCATTTTCTGACTTTCCAAGAATGCCATCCTCTGTTGAAAATAAAATCACACCGATTTCCAATTCTTCTCCTGCTCTGGTCTTTAAGAAGAATTCAATACGTTTCATCACACTTTCCATCACCGGCTCAATCAACTTCTCCCTGCGCAGTATTTCCATTGCTTCCGTTGTATTGATACAATCCATGATTTCCCGCACAACTGCTGCATCCGCGCCATTCATAGCCGCGTGCACGCCAAGTACTTCCATTCGACAATCTGCCTGTCTGGAATGCGTATTCATCACTCCTGCGGCCAGCTTAATAAACTTTCCTATATGTCCGATCAACAAGATTCCTTTCATTCCAAGAAGCTTTGCATCCTCAATTGTCTCGCCGACATAATTACTGCATTTTACAGAAAGTGCTGTATCCACCTGCAGATTTTCCCGCAAAAAGTCCATCCCATAATTACCCGGAACAACATAACACCAATCTGTTCCATTTTCTTTGAGCATCTTCATTTCCAGATAAATCGTATCCGTCAGTGCCTTCTCACTCATTGGTTCCACGATACCTGTTGTTCCTAAGATTGAGATTCCTCCCTCGATTCCCAGTCTTGGATTAAATGTCTTCTTCGCAACCTCTGCCCCTTCCGGCACGGATAGGCGCACTTGCAGATTTCCTGTATATTCATACTTCCTGCAAACTTCTTCCACTGCTTCACAGATCATTCTCCGCGGTACTTTGTTGATTGCTGCCTGACCGATTTTTTGTTCCAGTCCAGGCTTCGTTACACGGCCGATTCCTATACCACCATCCAGATTGATTTTCTCGGAAAGATCCACACTATTCTCCGAATTTATTTTACTCTTCTTCTCTACCTTTTGAACTGTTGCATAAACAAGTATTCCATTCGTCACATCCGGATCGTCTCCACTGTATTTTCGCACTGCACATGAAACTTCTGACTTCTTACGCATGATCTCTTCCAACTCAAGATACAGTTCAATGCCCTTCGGCGTCAGCAGTCTCACCTGGCGAATCTCTTCTCCCGACAATAACATCTCTGCTGCCGCTTTTGCCGCCGCTGCCGCACAGCTTCCGGTCGTATATCCCATCTGAAGTCCCGATCTTGTTCTTCCGATTTCCTTCATCAATATTCAATCCCTTTTCTCGCGTAGATTCCCTGATCAAACGGATGCTTCACTTTCTTGATTTCTGACACATAATCTGCCAGTTCTACAAGCTTTTCATCCGGATTTCGTCCAGTCAATACAATCTCCAGTTCTTTTGGTTTCTTCTCCAGGAACTCGATCGCTTCTTCCTTCGGGATGAGATCATACCTATAAGCCGCCATAAACTCATCGATCACAAGCACATCATATCTTCCGGTAAGAATCTCCAGTTCAATCGCTCTCCATAACCGCAGATAAGTTTCCCTTACTTCCTGCTTTTTCTCTTCGGAAAGATTTTTAAAAAAGCCATAAGACTTTTCAAGATGAAGTACTTTAATCTGAGAAATATCATCGAGAATCGCCAGTTCTCCGGAAGATTCATTTTTTAAAAACCGGGTAAATAAAACCTTAAGTCCACTTCCTGCAGCACGGACTGCAAGTCCGATTGCCGCTGATGTCTTTCCTTTTCCGTCTCCACAATAAATGTGTATCAATCCCTGTTCCATTTTCTCATCTCCTGTTCTGCTTCCTCTACCGACAAGCCTTCTTCTATCGGCCTTCCAATTACGAGAAGAACTGCACCTGCCTGCTCTGCTGCTTCAAGCTTTTCTGCAAATCCTCCATTCTTTCCGGATTCTTTTGTTACGAAATATTTTGCCTCTGTCTGATGAAGAAGTGCAAGATTCATTTCCCTGGAAAACGGGCCCTGCATTGCAATCAGATGCTTCCCTGAAAATCCAAGTTCTATACTCTGCATCACTGAAGGGAGTACGGAAAGTACTCTTGCATAGCACCGCTCTTTATAATTTGTCAAACGAGTATATTTATCCAGTTCTTTACTGCCTGTTGTTATCAGTATATTTCCCTGCGTCTGCTCGAGATAGTCCACGGCCTCTTCCACGCTATTCACACAGACTACAGAACTGTCACTCTTAGTAATCGCATTTGTTCTTTCACAAGCAAACTTTTCTGACCTGACTGCCTTTGCTTCTGTCAAAAAATCTCTTAAACATCGTAAATACTCTATTCCGCTGTTTTTACATGCCCGCTGTATATTTTCCGTCACTATAACTGCAAACGGATGCGTCGCATCTATGACAAGCCCCACCTGCTCTTTTTCAAAGAATGCTTCCATCTCCTGCTGATCCATACGTCCTTGGATCACTCGAAGTTCTGATTTCTTATGCTTCTCTTTTTGCAACTGCAGATCATTTTCCAATAATTCTTCCCCATATTCTGTCGCAGCACTTACGATACAGGGAATTCCTTCTTTAACGGCGTATTCTGCCAGCTGTCGTCCCTCTGTCGTACCGGCAAAAATAAGAATATTTTTCTTCATCAAATCACCCACATTTACATTTATTTAATAAACTTATCGATTGCCTCGTCAAGAGCACGGATTGTCTCCATATCATTCTGCTCAATAGCTTCCACAATACAATGATCCAGATGATTCTTCAAAATCACTTTTCCTGTATTATTGATTGCAGAACGAACTGCCGCAAGCTGGATCAGCACTTCACTGCAATCCTCATCACGTTCCACCATTCGCTTCACAGCTTCAAGATGTCCAATTGCCCTGGACAGACGATTCATTACCTTCTTCTTTTCTTCTGCACTGTGTACATGACGGTGAACATGTCCTGTGCCGCCATGATCGTGATGATGTACATGTGACTCTGCCACCCCATCTCCGTTATGATGCACGTGGGTATATTCTGTTCCGTCCTCACGGAAATGCGTATGCTCTTTCATAATCATCCATCGAACCCTTTCTTTTTACTCTGTCACTGATTATAAAGCAAAAACACGTTTTCTTCAACTTGTTCCGCATAAGTTACTTACTGTTCATACTGTGTGCGACCGGCAACCACAAAATTTTCTCTTGCATTTTTCCAAAAGCCGTGATATCTTAATATGCAAGACAAAGACGTCTGACAGAAAGGTAAGAGATTGCCTTTCTATCAGGCGTCTTTTTTGCATTATCAGATGAATTGGGAGGATTTAGAAAATGAACACCGGAAACACTGCTTTTATGATGATCTGCACTGCGCTTGTCTTCTTTATGACACCGGGACTTGCCTTCTTCTATGGCGGTCTTGTGCGGAGAAAAAATGTATGTAACACAATGATGGCCTGCGTTGCGATCATGGGACTATCTGTTCTTCTTTGGACCATGTTTGGCTATTCTCTTTCTTTTGGCGGCAATCACGCCGGAATTATCGGAGATTTCCGCTGGGCTTTTTTAAATGATGTCGGCTGGGAAGCCGGTCCGTATGCGGATACCATTCCGCATCTTGTATTTGCTGCATTCCAGATGATGTTTGCCATGATTACTCCGGCACTGATCACCGGTGCTGTAGTCGGAAGGATGAGATTTAAGGCATTATTTGCATTTATTGCACTGTGGTCTTTCCTCGTTTACTATCCGATGGCTCATATGGTCTGGGGTGAGGGTGGATTCCTTGCAGCAATCGGCTCCGTTGACTTTGCAGGCGGAAATGTGGTACACATCAGTTCCGGTGTCAGCGCCCTGGTTCTCGCAACATATCTTGGCAGAAGAAAAGGATACGAAAAAACATCTTACCGTATCCATAATATTCCTTTTGTTGTGCTTGGAGCTTCCCTGCTCTGGTTCGGATGGTTTGGATTCAATGCAGGAAGTGCCCTGGCGGCAGATGGACTTGCAGCCCATGCATTTATGACAAGTGCAATTTCTTCCGCAGCTGCTCTCGTATCCTGGATGCTGATCGATGTGATCAAAGATGGGAAGCCTACTCTGGTCGGTGCTTCTACCGGACTGGTTGTCGGACTGGTTGCTATTACACCGGGAGCAGGATTTGTTCCGATCTGGTCTTCCTATATCATCGGTGCACTGGTCAGCCCGATCTGCTACTTTACAATGAACTTCATTAAGCATAAACTGAAAATAGATGATGCACTGGACGCATTTGGCTGCCATGGAATCGGCGGTGTATGGGGTGGAATTGCAACCGGACTTTTTGCAAAAACTTCTATTAACTCTGTTGCAAGATGGGACGGACTGGTCTTCGGTAATGTTCATCTCTTCGTTGCACAGGTATTAAGCATTATCATCACTGCGGCTGTTGCAGTTGTCGGTACTCTGATCTGCATTGGAATTATCCGTATCTTCACTCCACTGCGCGTAGATCAGAAGGAAGAAGCTCTTGGACTGGATATCTCCCAACATGGTGAAAATGCATATCCGTCCTTCAACGGATTCGACTAATATAATCTGTCCAAAATTTATATATCCATTAATACAGGAGGATTTTTAAAATGATGATTAAAGTAGAAGCTATCGTTCGGGAAGAGAAATTTGAGGATGTCAAGGCTGCCTTAAATGAAATAGAAGTCAATGGTATCACTGTCTCCCAGGTCATGGGATGTGGTGCACAGCGAGGTTATAAGGAAATTGTCCGTGGTTCTGAGATTGAGATTTTCATGCAGCCGAAAATCAAATTTGAAATTGTTGTCTCTTCCGAAGAATGGGAGAAAAAAACAATCGAAGCAATCCAGAAAGCTGCCTATACCGGTGAAGTCGGTGATGGTAAGATCTTCAGCTATGAAATCCGGAGTGCCATGAAGATCCGCACCCGTGAGACAGGATATGATGCACTCCAGTCAAAAGAACAGATACTTTAGTAGAAAAAAGTTCCAGAATGTCGGAAAGATTCTGGAACTTTCTTTCGTTTTAAAATTGAAGTGTTACTTCTGTCTCTGTCAATGCCACCGTCATCTGCTCTCTTATGCACTTGGGACACAGCAGTTCTCCGTCAGCATCTGCTGTCCGTGCGGCTCTCTCACACACATTGTCAACACCTGTCACCTGTTTCACAAACCGTGATGTGGCTGATACCTCTGTAATCTTCTCTAACTGTTCTGCCGGATAAGTTGCAAACGGTACTTTATATTTCTGCGCATAGGCCAAAATCGCAGGTTCTTCTTTCTTAAGATCGGTCGATGCAAGTTGTTTTAACTGCGTAGGTTCAAGTCCATACCCTTCCAGAACATCGTTTAGACCCTTTTCAAAAAGTTCTTTTGAAATCTGTTTTCTACAGCCTACTCCTGCCGTGATATTGATTGGATACAAAAGGAGAATGCATGGCTTACGCTCACATCCACATACGTTATTCCTGACATCTCCCCACAGAGAACCCGCTAGGGATTCCACGAACTGTCTCCCTTCTTCTGCGGTCTTTGTGATCACGATCACAGGATGTTCCTCTGCAAAGGAGTACAATTCTTCCTGTGAACCACATAGTATAAGTTCTTTTAAACAGCTTTTCTGAAAATCTTCCTGTTCAAATACCAGTCCTTCACCGATCCACAGACCGACCTGCTTTCCATCCAGCACTGCGGCTGATATCTGCTTCGCTGCTTCACGCTCTGTAAAATACAGGTGATTCTTCTCTGCAAAAACATCTACTGCAAATTTTCCCTGAACATCTGTCGCTGTTGTCTGTACCGGAACTGCGCCGGTCCATACTGCAAGCTGATTGGAAAGTTCCACCGCACCCCCGAGATGTCCTGACAGCAGTGGGATCACATACCCTGCTTTTTCATCCATGACTACGACCGCTGAATCAGTGAATTTATCCTTTACATAAGGCGCAATATATCTCACTGCGATTCCAACTGCACCAATAAAAAGGAAGGATGTCTCTCCCCATCCTTCCCTGATCAGCTCTTTTGGATTGTCCGGAAACGGAAGAATGTCAGCGAATGCATATCCGGCAGGTGCATAGTTCTGACACGTAATCCCTTCGTTCCGGAACTGACTTCCAATTCTCTCACCAAGTCTTGTTCCTGCCTGTGTAAAACTTAATATAACAACCTTCACGTTCCATTCTCCCTTAAATCCTTGAAACTATTCTTCTGTCTCTTCTTTCACAGACTCTTCTACTGCATCCACTGCTTCTTCTGCGACCTCAGTAACCGCCTCAACTGCTGCTTCAGCAGCCTCTGCAACGCTCTCTTCTGCTTCCTCTGCCTCTTCTCTTACTTCCTGAGCCAGATCATCAGCTTCAAAAATATCTTCTTCCTCTGCTACAGGTGATCCGCAGTATGGGCAGAAAGCCATATCTTTCGCAACCATCTTACCACACCGTGTACACTCACACGCACCTTTTAGCCCTTCAATCTTATTCTCATACTCTTCCATGCTTTCCTTGCGGCTTGCAATTGCCTCGCACAGTCCCTTGGAAGCCTCATCCAGTTCTTCTCCATTCTCAAATCTGTCATAAATACTCTGACCAAGTTCCATCAGATCTTCTGCATTTCCTCTTGCAAGCTCTCTGATCTGTGCTTTTAATTTCTGTATCTCAATCGCATCTCCTGCCTTTGCTGTCACTGCCTCTGCTGTCTCGCTCAGACGTTTTCCTAAATCTTCAAAAAAATCTTTCATACTGAAATCTCCCTTCTTATCATTGCTGTATCATCTCAACCACCAGAAAGGTGATCTACAATTTCTCTTGGTCTTATTATATCGTATTCTTCCAGTTTTTGAAGTCATTTTCTATTATTTTTAGACTAATTTCATAAATAGAATCCTTCTTGCATATCCTTTCTACAACTCAACTCAGGAGTCATCTTATGAATGATCTTGAAACTTGCAGGGAACAGATACTCTCCGAAGATACACGCGACTTCATCAGTAATCCGCTGCGCACTCCACTGTTCAATGAACTTCTGAAAAAAGATCCATGTATCCAGGATGCCGGGCTTGGATATCAGTGCATTTACTTTTCCAAAGAACTTGTAGAGCCAATCTCTCTGACGCGTTTTTCTTATAATTCCATTCCGAATTGTTTTGCTCCTGTCGCTATGGAAACATTGAACCAGACCGGCATCCTTCCTGTGCAGAACTATCCGGCACTTCAATTAAAAGGAAAAGGCGTTCTGATTGGATTTCTTGACAGCGGGATTGACTATCAAAACAAAGTTTTCCGCAATCTGGACGGTACCACGCGAATTGCGGCACTTTGGGATCAGACTATCCAAAGCGGAACTCCACCCAGAGACTTCTTCTACGGAAGTGAATACCGTAAGGAAGAGATTGATCTGGCACTTTCTTCTGATTCCCCACTGTCACAGGTCCCTTCTGTCGATATCGACGGACATGGAACTTATATTGCCAGTCTCGCTGCCGGAAATGCTGACGCTGACGAACAGTTTCTGGGAGCCGCTCCGGAATCTACTCTCGCTGTTGTCAAATTAAAACAAGCGAAGCAATATCTGCGGGATTATTACTGCATCACGGAAACAGCCGTCTGCTACCAGGAAACAGATCTGATCCTTGGATTAAAATATCTGAATGATCTGGCAGATGAACTGGGGCTTCCACTTGTCATGTGTATCACTATAGGCTCTAATCTTGGCGGTCATGTCGGCACGCTTCCGCTTCCCGCATTACTTGGCAGCTACAGTCTGATGCCCGACCGGATTGCTGTGGTCGGCACGGGAAATGAAGCAGACAAACGTCATCATTATTTCAATACGATCCAGTCAGAAAATGACCGTAAAACTGTAGAGATCCGGGTTGGTGAAAATGTATCCGGTTTCACTTTGGAACTTTGGGTACTGATCCCCAATCTCTTCTCAATTTCAATTATTTCACCGTCCGGGGAAAATACATCCAAAATTCCATTTCATGTAGGCACAAGCGCAGACATTGATTTTCTCTTTGAAAAAACCCGCGTCTCTGTTGACTACCGGCTTCTGGTCGAAAAAGCAAACTCTGAACTCATCTTCTTCCGTTTCCGTACCCCGGCAGAAGGCATCTGGAAAATCATCGTAGAACCGACCCGCCTGATTAATGGTGATTTCCATATCTGGCTTCCTGTCACAGAATTTTTAGACGGAGAAGTCTATTTCCTTGAATCAGATCCCTACACGACTCTTACAAACCCGGCCAATGCCCCTAGTCCTCTGACGGTCTCCTATTACGACGGCAGCAATGGTGCAGTCGCCCAGGCATCCGGACGCGGCTATACAAGAACAAGATTTGAAAATCCTTCCATCACTGCTCCCGGGATTAATATCAAAGGAGCTCTTCCAGGAGACCGTTTTGCCGTGCGCAGCGGCTCCTGCGCCGCAGCCGCTATCACCGCCGGGGCAGTCGCACTTATGTTAGAATGGCAGCTCTATGAACGCAAAATGCCCGGCATCGACGTATTCCAGATCAAAAGCCTTCTTATTCTTGGAGCCATCCGACCAGACAGTATGGAATACCCTAACCGTGAATGGGGATACGGACAATTAAACCTCTATAACACATTTGAGGTCATGAGACAGCTTTAACTGTCCCATGACCTCAAAGTTTCTACAATATCTTTTATCGATTCTTTTCTCTTTTGTTCTATCTGTTATCTTCTCGATTCTCATAGTAGCTTGTAACCTTCTTAGCATCTTCTACCTGTGTTGACGGTCCTGTTCCAGGAGCGAACACTACTTTCAGAAGAATCGGTGTGATGACTGTTGTAATAACAACCACTACGATAACCGGTCCTAAGATGGAAGAACTCATAAGTCCGAGTGCGGAACCTTTACTTGCTACGATCAAGGCAACCTCACCACGGGAGATCATTCCCACTCCGATTCGTTTCGCCTGATAATTCTTGTAACCACAAATCTTTGCACCAAGTCCACAGCCGACTATCTTAGTAAGAACTGCCACAACTGTAAGAGCAACTGCGAACATAATGATGGATACTGACATCTGTGGAAGGTTTACCTTCAGACCGATACTTGCGAAAAATACCGGTGACAGAAGCAGGTAAGACAACGTATCAAACTTAGACTCCAGATAAGTAGATCTCTGTACGTTGGAAATAATTAATCCTGCGATATATGCACCTGTAATATCTGCAACACCGAAAACTTCTTCTGCGATAAATGCCATAATCAGGCAGAATACAAATGCAATAATCGTATGACGATGCAGTTCCTTCTCAGCTCCGTCAACCCATTTCTTATACATCTTATAGAAAACAAATCCTACAACACCTGAAAATACGAAGAATCCCACGATTTTAATCAGAACCATTCCAATCTTTACAGAATCATCTGCAAGACTTGTAACGATTGTCAGTGCGATAATACCGAGAACGTCATCAATGATCGCAGCACCAAGGATTGCATTTCCTGAACGGCTCTTCAATGCTCCTAATTCTTTCAATGTCTCTACTGTAATACTTACAGACGTTGCTGTGAGTACAACTCCAATAAAGACATTCTGAAGAACTACAGGGGATGACAGGTTACTTCCTACCATGCTTGGACGGTTAAAGAACCAGGCAACACCATAACCTCCGATCAGTGGAACGATCACACCACAAAGAGCAATAATAAAAGAAGCTTTTCCACTTGCTTTCAGCTCTTTGATATCCGTCTCCATACCTGCAGTAAACATCAGAACAATAACTCCGATTTCTGCAACTTCATGGATAAATGAAGTCTCTGACAGAATTCCAAATCCTGCCGGTCCGAGGATCAATCCCGCCAGAAGTGCGCCAACAACCTGCGGCATCTGTACTCGTCTTGTTAATAGTCCAAGTAATTTTGTAGATATAAGAATAATTGCTAAATCCAGTAAGTATCTGTATGTGTCCATTTTTTTCTCTTCCTTTTTGTGATTTTTTTAAACTAATTCCCCAATCAGTTTTCAGATTTTTGAACAAAACTTCTCTTTCTAAAATCTCACTTTATCCATCTAATCTCGGTACTGCCTGGCCTCTCAACTGAATAACCGGTCCGCCGGTACCTTCTATATAAGCTCTTGTAATTGTTACTTCTCCAATATTATCATCTTTCGGAATCTCATACATAATATCCAGCATAAACTCCTCAATGATCGCACGCAGTGCTCTGGCTCCGGTATCTTTTTCCATTGCCTTTTCTGCAATTGCTTCTAATGCGCTGTCATCAAACTCAAGCTTCACTTCGTCTAATGCCAGCAGCTTCTGATACTGTTTTAAAATTGCATTTTTCGGCTCTTTTAAGATCTTGACAAGCATCTCTTTGTCGAGTCCCTTTAATGTAAATACAATCGGAAGACGTCCTAAGAACTCCGGGATCATACCGAATTTTCTTAAGTCCTCAATTGTCACCTTAGAGAGCAGCTCTTCATCATGCTCGACTGTATCTTTCAGTTCTGCATTGAATCCCATCGACGTTTTCTTCTGCAGACGCTCTTTGATAATGTCTTCAAGATCCGGGAATGCACCTCCACAGATAAACAGAATATTCTTTGTATTCACTGTTGTGAGCGGAACCATTGCATTCTTGCTGTTCGCGCCTACCGGAACTTCAACTTCACTTCCCTCTAAGAGTTTGAGCATTCCCTGCTGCACAGATTCACCACTCACATCTCTCTGACTGGAAGTTTTTTTCTTGGCAATCTTATCGATCTCATCGATAAAAATAATTCCCTGTTCCGCCCGCTCAACATCATTGTCTGCTGCTGCAAGAAGCTTGGAAACAACACTTTCGATGTCATCACCGATATATCCTGCCTCTGTAAGAGATGTTGCATCTGTGATCGCCAGCGGCACATCTAAAAGCTTCGCCAGTGTCTTAACCAGATATGTTTTACCACATCCTGTAGGCCCAATCATGAGCATATTTGATTTCTCTATCTCAATCTCATCCATTGTTCCGGTTGCCACACGTTTATAATGATTATATACCGCTACAGAGATTGCTTTTTTTGCATACTCCTGTCCGACAATATATTCATCCAGACGGGCTTTGATCTTATGAGGCGCCGGAATCTTTTTAATATCCAACTGTTTAAACTCTTTCGGTTTTTTCTTCTTCTGTTTGATCTTCTGTGCCTTTGGCTGCAGATTATCAAGATCCGAAAGGTTCAAAAACTGTACGCCCGGAATGTTCATCATCTTGCTCAGATCCATCGAACTATTGTTCATCATATCAAAGCTTCTCTGCATACAGTCCGGACACACCGTAATATGATTCGGAAGATCGATCATCTTCCCGGTCACACTCTCCGGTCTGTGACAGATAAAGCAGATCTTCTCGTAACCGTCATCATCCTCACGCTCCTTTTCAGCGTCTTTGACCACTTCCTTACGGGAATCCTCTGTCCGGTTCTCTTTTTCCTGTGGAATCTCAGAATCTTTTTCTTCGTCCACAATAACGAAATCCTGATCTGACATACGCTTTCCCTTTCTTCTCCTGTTTCATTTGCTTCCTGCGTCCCGTCGTATCCTGCCTGAAAAATTCATAAATATCACAGCCAGAGGTCTCCAACCTCTGTTTCATTTTGCAGAATCCTGACGATCCGCAGTTCATTATAGTACAATCACTTCAAATATTCAAATAAATAAACTGTGAACTCTTACACAATTTTAACACCACACTACTGTTCCAGCATCCCGATCAACGTCTCTTCCGAAATGATCGGCACTCCAAGTTCTCTCGCCTTTTTGTTCTTTGAAGAAGTTGAATTTACATCATTATTAATCAGATAACCGGTCTTTGATGTCACACTGCCGGTTACCTTTCCTCCACGCTTCTCTATTTCCGCTTTTACCTCTGCCCGATTGGCAAAATGTTCCACACTTCCTGTGATCACGAAATTGATCCCCGAGAATTTCTGACTGTCCTCTGTCACAACCTCCTTCTGCAGCTCTACCTCGTCCAGCAGTCTGCGGTAGATCTCCCGATGCTTCGGATCAGCAAAATATTCTACATAGGTCTTTGCCATGATCCCGCCAATGCCCTGAATCTCTACCAGTTCTTCTTCGGTTGCCTCTTCCGCACGCTTTGGATCATCTCCGAATGCTTTACAGATGACCTTCGCATTGGCACTTCCGATATTCGGGATTCCAAGACTGTAGATCAGTCGTGCCAGCGTTGTCTTCCTTGCGTTTTCAATATTTCTGAGCAGCTTCTGATAAGATTTCTCTCCAAATCCATCCATGCTCTTAATTTCTTCCTCATACCGGTCCAGATGGAACAGATCCGTAAAATCTTTCACATACCCATGCAGAATGAATTTTTCCAGTGTCGCCTCTGAAAGTCCTTCGATATTCATCGCATCCCTGCTTACGAACAGGCTGAACGCTTTTACGTGCTTCGCCTGACATTCCGGGTTCGTGCAGAATAACGTCTTTGTCTCATTTTCCATGGAAATCTTTGTCGTACCACCACAGACCGGACAGACTGTCGGAATATCTTTTACACCGCTCCGTGTCAGATTCTCTGCGATCTGCGGAATGATCATGTTGGCCTTATACACCTGGATCGTATCACCGACTCCCAGTTCCAGCTCTTCCATAATACTGATATTATGCACACTGGCACGGCTGACCGTCGTTCCTTCCAGTTCTACTGGTTCAAAAACCGCAACCGGATTGATCAGTCCCGTTCTTGACGGACTCCACTCAATCTCAAGAAGCGTTGTCTCCCGAATCTCATCTGCCCATTTAAATGCAAAAGAATCTCTCGGAAACTTTGCGGTCGTTCCCAGTGACTGTCCATAGGCAATATCATCATAGACCAGTACCAGTCCGTCAGACGGGATTTCATTTTTCCCGATTGCCTTTGCAAACCATGCTACTTCCTCTTCGATTGTTTCTGCCGTCACAGGATGATGTTCCACCACATCAAATCCCTGCTCCTTCAGCCACTGCATCTGATACATTCTTGAATTATGAAAATCTACCTCTTCCGCACGCACCAGCGTAAATGCGAAAAACTTCACATTTCTTTTTGCGGTGATCTCATTATTCAACTGCCTCACAGAGCCACTGCACAGATTTCGCGGATTTTTATATTTTGCATCGACATCTTCGATCTTTTCATTGATCGCCTCAAAATCTTTATAGGAAATCACTGCCTCTCCACGCAGAACCAGCTCACCCTGGTACGGAATATGCAGCGGCACATTCTGAAAAACCTTTGCATTGTTCGTGATGACCTCTCCCTCGATTCCATTTCCTCTTGTGACCGCTTTGACCAGTTCTCCGCCCTGATACGTGAGAACAATGGTCAGTCCGTCCAGTTTCCAGGAAATCATCGCTTTCTTCGTGCCAAGAAATTCTTTCAGCCGCTCTACTTCCTTCGTCTTATCCAGTGACAGCATCGGCCGCTCATGGCGTTCTTTCGGCAGTCCACTGACCACCTCATAACCGACATTGACCGTCGGACTGTTCGCCATCTTTGTTCCCAGTTCTTTTTCCAGTTCTTCCAGTTCATCATAGAGCCTGTCATATTCATAGTTACTCATGATCTCTGTATTGTCCTGCTCGTATGCCTTTCTCGCCCGGTTCAGAAGTTCTACCAGTTCCCGCATCCGTTGCTGCTTACTTTTTCCCTGCTCCATTTTATTTTTTTCCTGCTCCATCTTTTCTCTCCTGCCTGCTTTCCCGTCCGCCCGGAAGACTGGAAGACTGCTCCAGTAACTGATCCAGCTCATTTAATTCCCGGTCTGTCAGCTTGCGGTATTTTCCCTCTTTCAGTCCGTCCAGCGTAATATTCATCACCCGGACCCTCAAAAGATCTTTTACCTCATACCCCAGTGCTTCACACATTCTGCGGATCTGACGGTTCAATCCCTGCGTCAATATGATCTTAAATGTATATTTCCCCAATTTCTCTACTTTACACGGTCTTGTCACCGTATCCAGGATTGCCACTCCCCGGGACATTTTCTTAAGGAAATCCTCTGTGATCTCATGATCCACCGTTACTTTGTATTCTTTCTCATGATAATTTGCCGCCCTCATGATCTTATTGATGATATCTCCATTATTCGTCATCAACAGCAGACCTCTGGAATCCTTGTCCAGCCTTCCGATATAAGTCACCCTCACCGGATAATTCAGGAAACGCACAATGCTGTCGCGTTCCCGCCTTTCTTCTGTGCAGACGATACCTTTTGGCTTATTTACCGCAAGCACAATCATCTCATCCTGCCTTGATACGGTCTTATTTCCCACTTTGACCGTCTGTCCCGGATAAATCTTCATTCCCATTCCGGCACGCTTTCCGTCCACACTCACCTTTCCGGTCTCAATGAGGCGGTCTGCCTCCCTTCTGGAACACACTCCCGCCTCACTTAAATACTTATTCAGTCTTACCGGTTCTTTTTTCTGTATAAATTCTTCTCTGATCCGATTACTCACCCGTCAACACTCCACTTATATTATTATCTGTAAAAAATGTATTTCCACTGTAAAGGAACAGCACCTCTGAGATCCTGTAGGAACTGAGCAGTTCCTCGATCGTGCCACTATAATATCTCGGATCGACCACAACGATCTCCCGGTAATACGGTGTTAAAAACTGCACAAAGCAGTCTGCAAAAGAGTCCTTGATCAGAAGCAGTCTTTTGCTTTCTGTCGACACTGTCTTAATATCTACAACAGAAAAATCTCCTCCCAAAAAGACATCATACTGATCCTTTGTATCCAGCTTTGAAGAATCAAAAAGAGAAGTCGTCCTTTTTCCTTCATCTACATAATCTACGATCACATCTGTATCACTGTCACTCGGAACATAAATATCAACCTGCTCTTTCTCGCTCAGATAAACACCGCTTTTGGATGCCAGCATTCCGTTAAAATCATTGGAAACCGCATAAGATACATATTTCCCTGAAATGTCTCCCTCTATTCCCAGCGAAGGAGCTGCCTCCTGAAATGCATAAAAAGCCCCCAGGGAAGTCCAGTGATGATCCGTCTTATAATAAATCTTTTCATTCCGGTGCTTATTCAGGGCTGAGGCTGCATCGATCCATTCAACGGAACTTCCCAGTTCCTTCTTTACCATGCTTATGAGCTGTGTCTGATTCTCCACTTCTGCCATAGCCGGAAGCTTTGCTCCAAGAACCCCTGCCGCATCCGGTACAAGCATCATCCTCACCGGAAGATCCGTATTCGTCTCGGCAAAATTCTGAATGGATTTCAGATTGTCTGCCAGATATTCCTGGTTCGGCAGCTCGATCTCCTCCAGCAGTTGTCCGTCTTTTCCTATGTATACTCCATGTTCCTTGCTGACACCTGCCAGTCTGTCCACACCGACCTTGATCGTTCTCCAGAAATCTCTGCCGACAAACTGATCTGACATATACCGCTCAAACTTTTCCATATAATCGCCCGAAATCACATTTCCCCAGTTCCATTTCGGAGCAGATGCAAGCATTCTGTTCTCCTGCACTGACTTTTCTTTATCCGGTACAATGATATTGATCAAAAGAAATACAAACAATACCAAAATAAAAATTGTCCCTGTCACCCGCTCTAATGAGCCTCTCTGCTTCTTTTTCTTCATACTCTTTCACCTGAATCAGCCCTTTGGCTACGCATTTTCATTCACCTTCTGGCTCCGGTCTTTCTTCTTTTAAAATCTGAAATATAAAAATGGCTGATATGTCTCTGTTACCAGAAATGCCACCGAAATTGCCATCATTCCGAAAAATAAAATCCCAGCTACAACTGTTCGTGCCGTCTCACTCTCCGGCAAACTGATGATCCTTCTCAGCAATCTGCCTCCAAATGCCGACATTCCGACCACCGCCAGCAGATAATACAGCCAGTGGGAAAAGAAGACATACCCTGCCCCCGCATCCAGCAGCCCGCCCCCTGTTCCGACCATTGCTCCAAGATAACGGAAGGCTGCTCCCAGGCTCGGACTAAAGAAGAAGACCCAGCCGACCAACACGCAGACTGCCGTATAGATTCTTCTGAGCGGTGACGGCAACCGGTCCACTTCTGAACCCCATACATATTTTTCCATCACCAGCAGGACTCCGTAATAAAATCCCCACACAATAAAATTCCAGGCAGCTCCATGCCACATTCCCGTCAGCGTCCAGACGATCAGCAGATTCAGGATATGCCTTCCTCCACTGCAATGGTTTCCGCCCAAAGGGATATAGACGTATTCACGAAACCAGGTACTCAATGAAATATGCCATCTTCTCCAAAATTCCGTCACACTTCTCGACACATAAGGATGATCAAAATTCTTCTTCAGTTCAAAACCGAACATCCTCGAAAGTCCGATCGCCATATCAGAATATCCGCTAAAATCATAATAGATCTCAAACGCATATGTGATACAGCCGATCCATGCCATCGGAACAGAAAGGTTACTTGCTGAAATGGCTGAAATCTCCTCAAATACTGTCTTAAATGTATCCGCAAGTACTGCCTTTTTTGCAAGACCGATCAGGAACAACATTGCCCCCTGTCCCAGCTTTCTTGCGGAGACTTTCCTCTGTGCAAGCTGTGGTTCTATATCTTCATACCGCACAATCGGCCCCGCGATCAGTTGCGGGAACAGGGCGATATAAAGTGCAAAATTCAAAAGACTCCTCTGTGCCTTTGCTTTTCCCCGATAGACATCCACCACATAGGAAATGCCCTGAAAAGTATAGAAAGAAATCCCCACCGGCAGAGCCAGTTCGCGGTAAGTAAGTTCCACTGAAGTCACGGAATTGACCAGCTCCAGGAAAAATCCGTAATACTTAAAGAAAAACAAAAGAGCCAGATTCACAGCCACCGCAAAGATCATTCCCCGGTGAGCCTTTCTCTCATCCTCTGCATTTGCCGCAATCTCTCTTCCACAGCAATAATTCAGAAGAATACTTAAGATCATCAGAACCATATACACCGGTTCACCCCATGCATAAAAGATCAGGCTTGCCAGCAGAAGCAGTAAGTTGCGTATCTTAAGCGGTGCGAGATAATATACTGCCAGAACGACCGGCAAAAATAAAAATATAAACGTAAGACTGCTAAATAACATCCTTCTTTCCCTTCTACAAGCTCTGGTCAAAAGCAGCTCTGTACTCAGATGCCTTTGAAGATACTACATAAAAAATATAATTCCCACGGACACTGGTCTGTGCCTCTTCCAAAAGTTTCTCCTGCTCCGGCAGATATCCCTCAAAATCTTTTTTCCGCTCCTGCAGCCGCTGTTCTACCGCATCTGTCACCTGCTCCGTCTGACTGCTCTTTTTGACACAGATCATCAGGACTTCCTCGGCATCGATACTTGATTCAGAAGAATAATACATCACACCCTCATAATCTGTACTGTTCAGCCCGAAGTTCCGCTTGAGCATCTGACCGTCCAGTTTCTTCATTCCGGTCGTATCAATGACTTTCTCCATGGAACTCTCCATCTCTGAAAAAGAGCGGTTACTTCCGCTTACATAAATCATAAGCAGGGCAATATAACCGAGAATCAGAAGCAACACCGCATACGATGCAGCTTTCCATATTCCCTGTCTCTGTCTTGTCATAATGTTGCTACCTCCGCCATATTCGTTGCCCAGACCGGATAAAATTCTGCCTTGAAATGAATCCCGTCTTCTTCATAATAATTTTCCTGCACAAGTGCGGTATTATCAATAAATCCCAGATGCTTTCCATCGCACATTTCCTGCAATGCAGTATTATAATCTGCAATTTTCGCCAGTGCCGGTTCTTTTTCAGCCGCAGATGCACTGACCGGAAAGATCGAATTGATATAAATACGGACGGACGGCATCTCTTTCGTGATCGACTCGATCACCGCTGCATATTTGTTAATAAACGCTTCTGTATCTCCGTCTGTTGCGATCACATCATTCATCCCATACGACAGGAACACGACCTGTGGGTTCAGCTTTTTTGCCTGACTGATCTGCTCGTCCAGTCCCTCCAGTTGTATCCCCCTCTTTGCAACAACACTTGAGGCATTCAGTACGTCATATTCACTGAATCCACTGCTGATTGAATCTCCCATCACCACTGCACCTGAAAAACGATCTTTCAGACTTCTCTCTGTATCCCCTGATGCCGGGTCTTTTGCCTCCAGGCTGGCAATCTTCTGCTCGATCACCTTGACCTCTTCATTTTCCTTTGACTGAATATATTCAATTCCCTTTTTTGTATCTGCATTTTCTGCTGTAAACTGCTTCACTCCGTGGATCACGACTCCCAGAAGAATCAGCACAGTAATACAGCCTGCTCCAATATAGATTCGTGAAATTTTTTTCTTTCTTTTTTCCATTCTTTTCTCTCTTTCAAGACTGAGATTTCTAACTATTTATAATACGTTTTTTTCAGATAAAAGTCAAATTTGACATCTGAACCTCTCCGACCCTATAATTAACGATATCATAAAGGAAAGACAGAGGACAAAATCATGACAAATGAAAAAAAAGAAACTCCCGTCGCTGCTGTCAGCACGGAAAATATTTATCGTCTGAACGGACGTGTTCCACTGGGGAAAGCAATTCCTTTTGGTCTTCAGCACGTACTGGCAATGTTCGTCTCCAATCTTGCACCGGTTCTGATTGTATGCAGCGCCGCACTGGTACGTGGATCCGGTGAGCCACTGACAGGTGCTGAGATCACCCAGCTTCTCCAGTGTGCTATGTTTGCTGCCGGAATCGGTACATGTATGCAGTTGTATCCGATCTGGAAGATTGGATCAAGACTTCCTATTGTAATGGGTGTCAGTTTTACATTTCTCGGAAGTCTTCTGATGATCTGTACTAATCCCGAACTCGGATATGAAGGAATGATCGGGGCAGTCATCCTTGGCGGTATTTTTGAAGGCCTGGTTGGTTTAAGTGCCAAATACTGGAAACGTTTTCTTACTCCTGTGGTATCAGCCTGCGTGGTCATCGCCATCGGCAATTCGCCGAACCCGCTGATCCGCAGTACCACCGAGGGCCTGGAGGCTAATAAGAAGGGCTGCATCATCGTGGATGACAACACCTTGCAGACCACTAGGGAGGGTGTATACGCCGGCGGCGACGCGGTTACAGGCGCGGCGACGGTGATTCTGGCCATGGGAGCCGGCAAGACAGCAGCAGCGAGCATGGATGAGTATCTTTCGGAGAAATGATATAGAACGACAGCATGTCATTGAAAAATGATCGAAGCAGGATGTACAGCGGCGTTATATGCGTGATGCCGCTGTATATTTTTTAAGCGTGGGAAACATAGTGATAAAAGTATCGCATCATAGTGATTTTTTGCTGTACAAAC
>ERZ825670.1864-NODE-1864-length-21610-cov-7.872327_pt1 | contig 21610 bp, 18 predicted proteins | sample MGYA00519929_ERZ825670 | MGnify/ENA primary metagenome ERZ825670 (study PRJEB31778, sample SAMEA3449207) | human gut metagenome | biome: human gut; feature: human-associated habitat; material: faeces | place: United Kingdom | collected 2010/2012 ...
TGTTCTTCTACTGCGCGCTGGGCGGCTACTGCATCAAGTACACCGTCCTGAACGTGGGCGATCTGTTCAACGCCGGCTTCGGCTCCAACGGCCTCAGTGGTGCCGAGATCTTCGGCAACTTCATGAGCAACCCTGCTGAGGCCATTATCTACGGTCTGATCTTCGTGGCCCTGACCATGATCATCGTTATGGGCGGCATCGGCGGCGGTATCGAGAAGGTCTGCTCCATTGGTATGCCCTGCCTGTTCGTGGCACTGCTGATCTGCATCATCCGCGCCTGCACCCTGCCCGGCGCTGTGAACGGCCTGAAGTACATGTTCGTTCCCGGCTGGGCCGTTGCCAACGGTGTCATTGAGAAAGCCCCCAGCTTCTTTGAAGTCCTTTCCACCGCCGGTGGTCAGATGTTCTTCTCTCTGTCTCTGGGCATGGGCGCCATGATCACCTACGGTTCCTATCTGGATAAGAAGGAGCATCTGGAAAAGAACGCCATCCTCATCGTGGTCATGGATACGCTGGTGGCTCTGATGGCCGGTCTGTGCGTTATCCCCGGCCGTTTCGCTCTGGATCCCGAGGGCGCTCTGGGCGGCCCGTCCCTGCTGTTCGTCACCATGCAGAACGTGTTCCACAAGATGGACGCTGTCGGTCCTATCTTCGGCATCCTGTTCTATCTGCTGGTTGTGTTCGCTGCTATCTCTTCCTCCATCTCCCTGCTGGAGGTCGTTGTGGCCCACTTCGTCGACAAGGCTCGTGAGGCCGGTAAGGGCGACAAGCGTAAGACTTACACCCTGATCGCTGCTGTTGCCGTTGGTGTGGGCAGCATTCTGGTCTGCGCCGACTCTCTGGGCAACGCCGGTATCGCACCGTGGCAGCTGCTGGGTCTGGAAAGCTATTCCGGTTGGAATGACTGCTGGCTGGACTTCTGGGATATGCTGTCTGAGGGTATCATGATGCCTCTGGGCGCGCTGCTGATGTCCCTGATGATCGGCTGGGAGATCGGTCCCGAGGTCGTCAAGGAAGAGGCGGAGCAGCAGGGCAACAAGCTGGTCAGCTATGGCTTCTTCAAGATCTGCGTCAAGGTCATCACCCCGCTGTGCATGCTCTTCATCCTGTACGGTCAGGTGGCCAGCTTCTTCGGCCTGTAAGAGGTTTGTCCTGAAAAGCTGATTTCCGGGACCGCCATCCCGCAGCTCTTCTTGCTAAAAAATGTGACAAAAAGGGAACGTCCGCCAACGGCGGACGTTCCCTTTTACTTTGTTAGGAAAAAGCTTGGGAAATAGAAGCAAAAGCCGTGTGCCTGCGCACTTTTCAGTGTACACAAGGGCTTGCATTTTCTTGTCAAGAGTAGTTTTTTTAACAATTTGATGTTTCCTGAAAAGAAATTTGTGCAAGTTGTTAACGATATCAGAGAAAAATGCACAAAAAATCGATGCAAATTCTGCTTAAAATTTATAAAATGAGCGTAACGACATGCAGAAAAAACGTTCACAAAATGTTAAAAACATAAAATCCCATGCAAAAATTTTATTAACATTGCTAATTGCGTTAGGAAATTGAATCCGTTATACTTTTTTTATCCCCAAAACGGAGGAAAAATCTTCCGGGGTGTGAGAGGTTCCGACAGCGTGGCGGCGCTACGGGATGTTTCCTGTCAATAGACAGGAAAAACACATTTTTTAGTAAGGAGAGAAAACAATGGAAGAAAGAAAAGGCTTTGGAACCAATTTTGGTTTCCTAATGGCTGCTGTCGGTTCGGCAGTCGGCCTGGGCAACATCTGGGGCTTCCCCAATAAGATGGGTGCGTCCGGCGGCTTCACGTTCCTTCTGATTTATCTGGTTCTGGCGGTTTGCTGCGGCTTCATCGTCATGGTGGGCGAGCTGGCGCTGGGTCGTAAGACCGGTCACGGTGCTGTCGGCGCTTACAAGGTGCTGAGCAAGAAGTTCAGCTGGATGGGCTGGCTGGGCATCCTGTCCGCGTTCTTCATCCTGTTCTTCTACTGCGCGCTGGGCGGCTACTGCATCAAGTACACCGTCCTGAACGTAGGCGATCTGTTCAACGCTGGCTTCGGCTCTGCCGGCCGCACCGGTGCCGAGATCTTTACCGACTTCATGGCCAGCCCCACTGAAGCTATCATTTATGGCCTGATTTTCGTGGCTCTGACCATGATCATCGTTATGGGCGGTATCGGCGGCGGTATCGAGAAGGTCTGTTCCGTTGGTATGCCCGCTCTGTTCGTGGCACTGCTGATCTGCATCATCCGTTCCTGCACCCTGCCCGATGCTGTGAACGGCCTGAAGTACATGTTCGTTCCCGGCTGGGCTGTTGCCAACGGTGTTATTGAAAAAGCACCTAGCTTCTTTGAAGTCCTTTCCACTGCCGGTGGTCAGATGTTCTTCTCCCTGTCTCTGGGCATGGGCGCCATGATCACCTACGGCTCCTATCTGGATAAGAAAGAGAATCTGGAAAAGAACGCCATCCTCATCATTGTCATGGATACCCTGGTGGCTCTGATGGCCGGTCTGTGCGTTATCCCCGGCCGTTTCGCTCTGGATCCCGAGGGCGCTCTGGGCGGCCCGTCCCTGCTGTTCATCACCATGCAGAACGTGTTCCACAAGATGAGCGCTGTGGGCCCCATCTTCGGTATCCTGTTCTATCTGCTGGTGGTCTTCGCCGCTATCTCCTCCTCCATCTCCCTGCTGGAGGTCATCGTGGCTCACTTCGTCGACAAGGCTCGTATTGAGGGCAAGGGCGACAAGCGCAAGGCTTACACCCTGATCGCCGCTGCCGCTGTCGGTCTGGGCTGCATTCTGGTCTGCGCCGACTGTCTGGGCGGTGCAGGTATCCATCCCGCAGCGCTGCTGGGCATCGAAAATCCCAAGACATGGGCAGCCGACTGGCTGGACTTCTGGGATATGCTGTCTGAAGGTATCATGATGCCTCTGGGCGCACTGCTGATGTCCCTGATGATCGGCTGGGAGATCGGTCCCGAGGTGGTCAAGGAAGAGGCCGAACAGCAAGGTCAGAAGTTTGGCTCCTACGGCTTCTTCAAGGTCTGCGTCAAGGTCATCACCCCGCTGTGCATGCTGCTGATCCTGTACGGTCAGGTCATGTCTTTCTTCGGCTAAGGCGAAGACTGTATATTGATACAGAATTAAATGCATAACAAAGACCGGAGCCCGCCGCTCCGGTCTTTGTTTTATGTTGGGCATCGCAAAATAAAAGCCTCCCCTGTGTAAGGGGAGGTGGCAAAAATCTTTGATTTTTGACGGAGGGGTTGTCTGTTAACGTTGACAATCCCCCAGTCTCGCTGACGCTCGACAGCCCCCTTTACACAAGGGGGCCTTTGGTCGTAAGCTTACTCCATCAATTCGATGGCGTGATGCAGGTTCAGGATCTCCACCTTGGGCTGGCTGGCGGAGTATTCGCCGTCCAGCGACCAGGGAATGATATCGTCGGTGGTCAGTGTCACGTGCTCCACGTGGCGGAAGATCACGCCCGGCGCGTCGTATTCCATCCGGGTCAGCGAGGCGATCAGTCCGCTCAGCTCCACGGCGTTTTTCGGCATCCGCAGCAGCAGCAGCTCAAACTTGCCGTCGTCCATTTTCACGTGGTTGGGATCCAGCTTCATCAGGCCGCCCAGTGAGGTGGAGTTGCATACAGCGCCGAATATATATTCGTCCTCGAACACCTCGTCGTCCGCCTCGATGCGGCAGCAGTAGGGCCGCAGCGAGTCCAGATCGCCCATACCCTCGAAGATGTAGGCCAGATGGCCCAGCGCGTTTTTGGCCGCCTGCGTGGCGGAGTAGGAGGCGCGGGTGAAAGCGCCGAAGGAGGCTACATAGGCGAAATACCGTCCGTTGTGCTGGCCAAGATCCAGCCGCCGGGGCTGTGTGCAGGCGGCAATGGCGTTGGCCGCCGCCATAGGCTGGGCGGGAATGCGCAGGCTGGCAGCGAAATCGTTGGTGCTGCCGTGGGGGATATAGCCCACGGGCGGACGCTGGGGCAGTGTCATCAGGCCGCACAGCGTTTCATTCAGCGTGCCGTCTCCGCCGGCGCAGACCACCAGATCGAACTGACCACCCAGCTCCGCCGCCGCCCGCTTGGCGTCGCCGGGACCCTCGGTGATGAACAGCTTGATAAGATACCCCGCCTGAGAGAACCGCGCCACCACGTCAAACATAGGGGCCATGGAGCGGGTACGGCCCGCGCGGGGATTCACGATGAATAGCAGTGTTTTCATGGAAAGCCTCCCGAAAAAGATCGTCTTCCTATTATGCCACAGTCGGCGGGAAAATGCAATTCCCCTGTGGAAAACCCTTGCAAAATGGGGAAAAAGTGAGTATGATAAAGAAAAAGCAAAGGAGGCGGCAGCGTGAAGGGAAAGGTCTATTGGCGATGGGGCCTGACAGCGTTTTTGACGGTCTGTGCCATTCTGGTGTTTTACGACGCCTTTTATCAGGGCGGCACCTTGCAGCACATTCTGGGCAAGCTGGCCGAGGTGCTGGCTCCTGTGTTTTACGGCCTTGCCATGGCCTACCTGCTGACGCCGCTGGTGAAGTGGTTCGAGCGGGGCATCCTGTGGTGCATCAGCAAATGCAAGGGCCTGCGGGACAAAAAGCTCAAGCGCGGCAAGGGGCTGCTGCGGGCGGCTGCCATTCTGCTGACGTGGGCCGTGGTGCTGGCCATGCTGTACTGGCTGATGAGCGTGCTGATCCCTCAGCTGATCGAGAGCGTTACCATGCTGATCCGCAACGCCAGGTACTATTATTATAAGGTATACCGCTGGGTGGACACGTGGCTGGCGGCAAATCCGGAGATCGGAAGCTGGGCCAACGATGTGCTGACCGAGTACTACAATAACGCCCTGAACACCCTGACCGATACCATTCTGCCCAAGGCGCAGGAGCTGGCCACCGCCCTGACCGGTGGCATCTGGACGGGCATCCGCAGTCTGGTGACCTTTGCCATGAACCTGATCGTGGGCATCATTATCTCCGTGTATCTGCTGGCCATGAAGGAGAAGAGTCTGGCCCGCTGCTGCAAGATGATCTACGCCACCTTCCAGCAGGAAAAAGCGGAGCTGATCCTGACCGGCCTGCACAACACCAATCAGGTGTTCTCCGGCTTTGTCCGGGGCAAGCTGCTGGATTCGCTGATCATCGGCATTCTGTGCTTCGTCGGCTGCTCCATCCTGAAAATGCCCTATACCCCGCTGGTCAGCGTGGTGGTGGGCGTCACCAATGTGATCCCCTTCTTCGGGCCGTTTCTGGGCGCCATTCCCAGCGCGTTCCTGATCCTGCTGGTCAGCCCGCTGAAGTGTCTGTATTTCATCATTTTCATTATCCTGCTCCAGCAGCTGGACGGCAATGTGATCGGCCCGAAAATCCTGGGCGACAGCACCGGCATTTCCAGCTTCTGGGTCATCGTGGCCATTCTGGTGGGCGGCGGCTTCTTCGGCGTGCTGGGCATGTTCTTCGGCGTGCCGGTGTTTGCCTGCCTGCGGATGCTGGTGAAGTGGCTGATGGATCGCCGTCTGGCCCGGCGCGGTATGCCCACCGAGGCCAGCGCCTACGTGGAGCGCAAGGAAGCGCTGCGGCAATCCCGCGCTGCCGCTCGTGCGGATGAGGGAGCGGAGGACAAACCGGAATAACGAAGCAGAAAGGCGGCTTCAGGCCGCCTTTTTTGTATTCCATGTGCCAGCGGGAAGACGGCCTCCGGCGGCCCACTTTTCCCAACAGCTGGAAAAGTGGGCAAAAGAGCCGGAAGAAACCGATGGTTTCTTCACTTCCTTGCGCGCTATGCTGCGTACAGGATTATGGCTGCATGCCACGCGTTTACACAATACTTTCGTTTTCGGTTTGTAAAAGGATCGTTTCTGCTTCAGTGCCGCTACCGCTAATTCCCATAGCGAACAACCTTTTTGATTCTATCGTTGAAAAGATGAGCGGCAGCGGCGCAAGAAGAAAATTGATTCGTCACACGCCGCGATATCAGCCGTGTCCTGTGAACGCGCGGTAAAAGGTGACACATTTGCAAGGGGTATAGCGTGTAGGAAGTTTTGAAACCTGCGGTTTCAAATGGCGTTTTTGGGTACTTTTGCCGCCATGGGCAAAAGTACCTCGTCCCCGAGGGGACGAAACACCTCACAAGCCGACGCTATCGCAAAAATTCTTCTTGTCATATGGGGAAAAGTGTGGTACACTGCCCCTTGAGCCTGCACCTTTCGCGGGACTCAGACCCATTGACAATTGAATAAGGAAACCATTATTTCTGTCCCCGTGGAAGGACGCGGGGAGAAAAGGAGAAGAACATGAAGAAACTGGTATCTCTTTTCCTGTCGCTGGTAATGGTAGGCGCTGTACTCTGCGGATGCGGAGGCGGCAGCAGCCAGGGCGACGAAGGAAGTAACGGAGTACAAAACGAGCGGAAAGCCAACAACGAGATCGTTGTGGCCATCGCTCAGGACCTGGAAGACAGTCTTGACCCCCACGCGTCAGCGGCGGCAGGAACCAGAGAGGTCTTATTCAACGTTTACGAGGGCTTGGTGAAAACCGGCCCCGATGGTGAATTGATCCCCGCGGTAGCCGAACGCTACGACATTTCGGACGATGGACTGGTTTACACCTTCACCCTGCGTGAGGGCGTGAAGTTCCACAATGGCGATCCGGTAACGGCGGAGGATGTGATCTATTCTATCAACCGCTGCGCCGGCAATTCCGGGGATTCCGCCCTGGTGTCGGCGCTTTCTGCTATTCAGGATCTGAAGGCGACGGACGAGCGCACCGTGACCTTCCGTCTGGAGCAGCCCGACATGGAGCTGATCTACTTCCTGACGGCGGCCATCATTCCCCAGAGCAGCGAGGGTCAGACCGGCTTCATCCCCGGCACCGGCCCCTTCCAACTGGTGTCCCGCTCTCCCCAGGAGAACATCATCATGGAGCGCTTTGACGACTATTGGGGTACTCCCGCCAAGGTCAGCAAGGTAACGTATCAGATCTATGAGGATTCTACCGCGCTGATGATGGCTCTGAAGGGCGGCAGCGTGGATATCTGCGCCCACCTGACCAGCGCACAGACCGCTCAGCTGGGCGACGACTTCACCGTTGCCGAGGGCACCATGAATCTGGTGCAGGCGGTGTATCTCAACAACGCCAGAGAACCCTTTGACAACGAAAAGGTACGGCAGGCCATGAGCTACGCCATCAACCGTCAGGAGATCATGGACATTATGGCTGACGGCCACGGCACCGCCGTGGGCAGCAGCATCTATCCCAAGCTGACCAAGTACTTCCTGCCGGAGTTGGTGGACTACTACAGCTATGATCCCGCCAAGGGCAAGGTGCTGCTGGCCGAGGCCGGCTATCCCGACGGCTTTGACATGACCATCGCCGTGTCCTCCAACTACCAGCCCCATATGGACACTGCCGAGGTAGTGGTGCAGCAGCTGGCCGCCATCGGCATCCGGGCCACGGTGCAGCCGGTGGACGCCACCACGTGGTATAACGACGTGTATGTGGGCCGCCAGTTCGATGCCACCATCACCGGCCTTGACGCCAAGAATATCACCGCCCGTGCCATGCTGGAGCGTTTTGTCTCCGACAACGGCAAGAACTTTGTCAACTACAATAACCCGGCCTATGATGAGCTGTACGCCAAGGCTCGCGCCTGTGCCGACGACGCGGAGCAGACCGCCCTCTACCAGCAGATGGAGACCATGCTGACCGAGACCGCCGCCAACCTGTACCTGCAGGATATGGCGGATCTGGTGGCGATCCACTCCGGCCTGACGGGCTATACTTTCTATCCCATCTATGCGCAGGATCTGAGCACGGTGGGCTGGGAGTAAAAAGTACTGGCATGAAATCTGACGATTTCATTGCCAAATGGGATTACGGTCGCTGCGCGCGTCCTGCGGACACACTGGCGACCGAGAAGAATTTTTCTGACGCACATGTCGTCAGAAAAATGATTCGATTTTTTCGCGGCGTCCGCGCCGCGAACTCTGCGAGGCTTTATCTAACCAAACAAGACGAAAGAGATGATGACCATGAAAAACATCGTGAAGAAGATCGGAATGATGCTTTTGACCATGGTCATCGTCTCTTTCTTCGCGTTTCTGGCGTTCCAGATCATCCCCGGCGACCCCACCACCAAGCTGCTGGGCAGCGACGCCACCGCCGAAGCGGTGGCGGCTCTCCGGGCGGAGTTGGGGCTGGATCGTCCCTTTTTCACCCGCTATTTCGAGTGGATGCTGAACGCCCTGCGGGGCGATTTCGGCACGTCCTATGTGTACGCCATGCCGGTTGCGTCGCTGCTGCACGGCAAGCTGGGTGTCACCGCATTGCTGACGGCCATCGCCTTTGTGCTGATCGTGGCGGTGTCACTGCCGGTGGGGCTGTTCGCCGCGTCCCGTCAGGGCGGCTGGCTGGATCACGCCCTGACGGTGCTGGGTCAGGTGGTCATGGCGGTGCCGCCCTTTGTGGTGGGCATTCTGCTGACGCTGCTGTGCGGCCTTGTGCTGCGGTGGTTCGACCCCGGCGCGTTTATCTCCCCGGCCCAGAGCTTCTGGCGCAGCGTGGGCTATCTGCTCTATCCGGCGGTAGCCATCGCCCTGCCCCGCATTGCCATGACGGTGCGGATGCTGAAAAGCTCCATCGTGGGCGAGCTGAACAAGGATTATGTCCGCACCGCCTACAGCCGGGGCAACTCGCCCCGCGTCACCCTGTACCGCCACGTGCTGCGCAACGCCGTGGTGCCAACGGTGGCGTTCCTCGCCATGACGGTGGCGGACATTGTGGCCGGCAGCGTCATTATCGAGCAGGTCTTTGCCATCCCCGGCATCGGCCGCCTGCTGCTGACCTCCATCGCCAACCGGGACTTCCCAGTGGTGCAGGCCATTGTGGTGATCCTGGCGCTGTGGGTGGTGCTGGTGAACTGCTTGGCCGATATCCTCAACCAGCGGCTGGATCCCCGGCTGCGGCTGCAATAAGGAGGGACGCGCATGCTGCTGCAAAAGAAAAATACGTCCTTCCGCATCGGCCTGACCATCGCCGTTATCATGGCGGCTCTGGCGCTGATTGGCTATGTCTGGACGCCCTATGACCCGGTAGCCATCGCGGGCAGTCAGAAATTCCTGCCGCCCTCCCTGCGCCACCTGTTCGGTACTGACAACTTTGGCCGGGATATCTTCAGCCGGGTGATGGCGGGCATGGGGACGACGTTCTTTATCTCCCTGTGCACCGTGGCCATCGGCGGCGCGGTGGGTACGTTGGTGGGCGCCTTTACCGGCTACTTCGGCGGCGTGGCGGACGAGGTGCTGATGCGGGTCAACGACGCGCTGACGGCCTTTCCCAACATTCTGCTGGCGTTGGTGTTCATCGCCATGCTGGGCTTTGGTAAATACAATGTGATCCTGGCGCTGGGTGTGGCCTTCATTCCCAGCTTTGCCAGAGTGGTGCGGGCGGAGTTTGCCCGCCACCGCTCCATGAACTATGTCAAATCTGCCCGATTGATGGGAGCCTCCCATCTGCGGATCATCTTCCGGCACATTCTGCCCAACACATGGGACGTGCTGCTGCCGGCGTTGGTCATCGGGTTTAACAACGCCGTGCTGGCGGAGGCCAGCATGAGCTATCTGGGCATCGGCGTGGCGCCGCCTGATATCTCGCTGGGCTACATGCTGTCCGAATCCCAGAGCTATATGATAAAGGCCCCTTGGTACGTGCTGTGTACCGGCCTTGTGATCGTGCTGCTGATCTTAGGCGTCAGCATGATGGGCGACGGGCTGGAGAAAGGGGGTGCGTGACCATGCTGGAGATCAAGGATCTTCGGGTGCGGTTCCATGGCGCCGACCACGACGCCGTGCGGGGCATTGACCTAACGGTGGCCGACGGCGAGATCATGGGTTTGGTGGGCGAGAGCGGCAGCGGCAAGACCGTGACCGCCATGGTGGTGTCCGGCCTGATGCCCCATGACCGGGCGGATGTGTCCGGGCAGGTGCTGCTGGACGGCAAGGATCTGCTGGCGCTGACCCCGGCCCAGATGCGCAAGCGGCAGGGCTGCGCCATTTCCGTGGTGTTTCAGGAGCCTATGAGCGCCATGAACCCTGTTATGCGCATCGGCCCTCAGGTGGAGGAAGCCCTGCGGGTACACACCGACCTGTCGGCGCAGGAGCGGCGGCAGCGGGCCTTGCAGGCCCTGCGGGACGTTGACCTGCCCAACGCGGAGGAGGTCTATCAGAAGTACCCCCATCAGATGTCCGGCGGCATGCTCCAGCGGGCCATGATCGCCGCCGCCATTATCTCCCGGCCCAAGCTGCTGCTGGCGGACGAGCCCACCACGGCGCTGGATGTGACCATTCAGGCCCAGATCTTGGAGCTGCTGCGGCGGCTGAACCGGGAAATGGGCATGTCCATCCTGTTTATCTCCCACAACCTGAACGTGGTGCGCAAGCTGTGCACCCGCGTGGCGGTGATGGAAAAGGGACTCATCGTGGAAACCGGCGATACCCAGCAGGTGTTCTACGATCCCCGGGCGGATTATACCAGACGGCTCATTGCCGCCATACCCACAAGGAAGAAGCTATGCGAGAAACGGTATTAGAGGTCAACGACCTGAATGTGTGGTACAGAAGCGGCACAGGCCTGCGCAAGCGGCGGCATCAGGTGCTGCACGACGTGAGCTTTACCCTGTACCGGGGCGAGATACTGGGACTGGTGGGGGAGAGCGGCAGCGGCAAATCCACGCTGGCCCGCGCTGTGCTGGGCATGGAGAGCGATGTGACCGGCACGGTGACGCACCACACCAAGCGGCCCCAGATGGTGTTTCAGGATCCGGCGGGCAGCCTGAACCCCGCCTTTACCGTGGGCAGAGCGCTGGCCGAGCCGCTGTATATCTACGGCAAGTACGACAAGGCCGGCGTGGAGCGCCGGGTGCGGGACACCATGGCGCTGGTGGGACTGGACGAGAGCTACTATGACCGCTATCCCCACGAGCTGTCCGGCGGACAGAAGCAGCGAGTGTGCATCGGCGCGGCGCTGATCCAGAAGCCGGGGCTGATCGTGGCGGACGAGGCGGTGTCGGCGCTGGATGTGACCATTCAGGCCCAGATTTTGCAGCTGATTGCCCAGCTGCGGCAGGAGTTCGGCATCTCCTACCTGTTCATCTCCCACGACCTCAATGTGGTGTATGAGATCTGCGACCGGTGCCTTGTGATGAAGGACGGCCGCATCGTGGAGCAGGGCACGGTGGACGAGTTGTACGACCACCCTCAGGCGGAATATACGAAACAATTATTAAAAGCAGCGGAGTGATAACATATGACAGACGAAAGAAAGCAGCAACTATTGAATCTGGCGCTGGACAGCGAGCCCTTTGACGTGCACAACCACGTGAAGATCGTGGCCGTGGACGACGGCTGGGCGCAGGTGGAGGTGGAGATCCACCCCGAGACGCTGAACCGCTGGGGCACCCCCCACGGCGGCATTCTGTTTACCCTGTCGGACGTGGCCTGCGGCATGGCCATCCTGACCACGCGGATGGAGGCCTGCGTCACCGTCAGCGGCACCATCGACTGTGTCAACGCCGGGCCTGCCTCCGGCAAGCTCATCGCCACCGGACGGGTGCAGAAGGCGGGCGGCAAGCTGGTTTTCTGCGATTCCGAGATTCGTGACGAAACCGGCAACCTCATCACCACCGGCCACACCGTGATGTACTTCACCGGCAAGCAGCTGGCATGAAGGCGTTTGCCCGGAGATACCGGGGCTATCTGTGGTGGCTGGCGGGGTTGGCAGTGTTTTTCGCCGCCTACTTCTCTTTCAGAAACAGCCGCACGGCCATGAACTGGCTGTGCGGCCGGATCGTTCTGCCCTTTGAGCAGGCGGTAGGCCGCCTGTGCAGCCTGACCTCCGTCTCCGTGGCGGAGGTGCTGATTTTATCGGGTATCTATATCGTTATCTTCTATCTGGCGTGGCAGCTGCGGTGCCTGCTGACCCGGCCCCATAAGGGGCGGCGGCTGTGCCGCGTGGGCCTGACGGCGCTGTGTACGGCGCTGAGCGTTTACGCGGGCTTCTGCCTGCTGTGGGGCGTGTTCTACGGAGCCGACAGCTTTCAAGACAGGAGCGGCCTGACGGCACGGGGCGGCACGGCGGAGGAGCTGGCGGCGCTGACGGAGCGCTTTGCCGAAAAGGTATCCGCTCTCAGCAATCAGATACAGCGGGATGAAAACGGCTGCTTCGCCGTGCCCCGCAGCGCCATTTTTGCCGACGCCATGACCGCCTATGACGGCGTGGTGGAGGAGTTCGACTGCCTGAAAAAGCCCAATGCCGCCCCGAAAGCCTTTGTTTCCTCGCGGGGCATGAGCTATCTGGACTTCAGCGGCTTTTACTTCCCCTTTACAGGCGAGGCCAACCTCAATGACGAAAGCCCTGCCTGCTATCTGCCCGCCAACATCTGCCACGAGCTGGCGCACCAGCAGGGCATCGCCACCGAGCAGGAGTGCAACTTCGTGGGCATTCTGGCGGCCATCACGGCGGAAAGCCCCGCCTACCAGTACTCCGGCTACCTCATGGGCTATGTCCATCTCTCCAACGCCCTGTACCGGGCGGCGCCTGAGACGTGGCAGACCCTCCGGGACAGTCTGCCGGACACGGTGCGGGCCGACCTGCGGCAGAACAGCGCCTATTGGGCGCAGTTCGACGGGCTGGTGAACACCGCCGCCACCAAGGTGTACGACGGCTTCCTCAAGTCCAACGGCCTCACCGACGGCGTGCAGAACTACGGCACGGTGGTGGATCTGCTGCTGGCGTATTTTGACGGAAAATAAAAAACAAAAAAACGAGGCTGCGGACATCAGCCTCGTCTTTTTTCATGAAAGGAGAGAGAATAACAATGTAAAACATTTTCTTTGGCTGATACCACTATACATCCAGTGGGGGCCGCTGTCAACGACTATGACAAAGAATTCACAAATTGTTCACAGGGGTACGGCTTGCTGCCTCTTGACGATTAAAAATGGTTGTGGTAGTATTTAGCATACTAATTTTTAGCATACTAAATATTAAAAATATGATCCACAAAAGGAGGGAATGCTATGGCATGCCGCGATATCCATGAGGTAAGGCATCTGGGCGTGCTGATGGGCTACTGCGACCACCAGATGCACCGGCTGATGACGAAAAAGCTGCGGCAGTATGACGTATCTCCCATGCAGTGCCGGACGCTGACCTATTTGCAGGAGGCGGAGGGACAGGTGAACCAGCGGATGCTGGAGCAGCACCTGATGGTAAAGCCCTCCACCGCCAGCGGTATCGTGGGCCGGTTGGAGGAGAAGGGGCTGGTGCGCCGCCAGACCAGCGACAGCGACGGCCGCTGCCGCATTCTGGCGCTGACCGACAGCGGGCGGCAGTTTTACCGGCAGTTTCTCGCCATCGCCGAGCAGGTGAACCAGCAGGCGGCGCAGGGCTTCTCCCCGGAGGAGCGGGACACGCTGCGCCGGCTGCTGCTGCGTCTGGCGGATAATCTCAGCGAAACACAGGAGGACACAGAATGAGAACCTTTTACCCCTATACCAAGGGCTATCGCCAATGGATCCTGTTGGGCGTGGCCTGCTCCATCGCGGAGGCGGTACTGGAGCTGGAGCTGCCCCAGGCCATGAGCGATATCGTGGACGTGGGCATCGCCAGCGGCGACCGGCGCTACATTATGCTGATGGGCCTGAAAATGCTGGTGCTGGCGCTGCTGGCGCTGGCAGGCGGCGTAGGCGCGGCGGTGTTCGCCGCCAAGGCCTCCATGGGCTTCGGTGCGCAGGTGCGTCAGGCGGAGTATGAGCAGGTGCAGCGGTTTTCCTTTGCCAATATCGAGCATTTTTCCACCGCGTCCCTGATCACCCGCCTGACCAACGACGTGGCCTCGGTGCAGATGACGCTGTTCATGGGCATGCGCATGTGCGTCCGCGCTCCGGTCATGCTGATCACCGCCATCATCAAGGCCGCGGAGATCAGCCTTGATCTGAGTCAGGTGTTTCTGGTGGTGGTGCCGCTGCTGATCATCGCGGTGGTGATCGTTATCCGGTACGTAGGGCCCTTTTTCACCGCGCTGCAAAGCGCCACCGACGATGTGAACCTTGTGGTGCAGGAGAACCTGAACGCCGTGCGGGTGGTGAAATCCTTCGTCCGGGAGGACGAGGAGAAGGAGAAGTTCCGCCAGCGCAGCGACAAGCTGCGGGACACCGCCGAGCGGGCCTTCGGCTTTGTGGTGATGTTCATGCCGGTGATGATCCTGCTGATGGGCGGCACCATCGTGGCGGTCATGTGGCTGGGCGGCCACGATGTGGCGGAGGGCACGCTGCTGTCCGGCGACCTGATGGCCTTCTTCACCTATTCCAGCGAGATCCTGATGTCCCTGATGATGGTGTCCATGGTGCTGATGCTCCTGACCCGTGCCATCGCCTGCGCCAAGCGTATCAAGGAGGTTTTGCAGGAGCAGCCGGAGATCACCGACGGTCAGGCGGACGCCGACCTAACGGTGGAAAACGGCGATATCCGCTTTGACCATGTGTATTTCAAGTATCATCCCACGGCGGAGAGCTGGAACCTGAACGATATCGACCTGCATATCGAAAGCGGCATGACGGTGGGCATTCTGGGCGGCACCGGCAGCGCCAAGTCTACGCTGGTCAGCATGATCCCCCGCCTTTACGAAGTCAATCAGGGCGCGGTGTACGTGGGCGGTCACAACGTGAAGGATTACACCATGGAGGCGCTGCGTGACGGCTGCGCCATGGTGCTGCAGAAGAACACCCTGTTCTCCGGCACCATCCGGGAGAACCTGCGGTGGGGCCGCGCCGACGCCACCGACCAGGAGATCGCCGAGGCCTGCCGCATGGCCTGCGCCGATGAGTTTATCGAAAAAATGCCCGACGGGTATGATACCCACATCGAGCAGGGCGGCGCCAACGTATCCGGCGGCCAGAAGCAGCGGCTGTGCATCGCACGGGCCATTCTGCGGCGGCCCAAGGTGCTGATCCTGGACGACAGCACCTCCGCCGTGGATACCGCCACCGACGCGAAGATCCGCGCCGCGCTGAAGGAGGCTCTGCCCGGCGCCACTAAGCTTATCATCGCCCAGCGCGTCACCTCCGTGATGGACGCGGACATGATCCTTGTGCTGGACGACGGCCACATCGTGGGACAGGGCACCCACGCGCAGCTGATGGAGAGCTGCGATATTTACCGCGAGGTCTATGAATCCCAGCAGGAAGGGGTGAGCATTGATGGCTGACAACAAAACGAGAGCGCCCCGGGGCGGACACGGCCCCAATGCCCACGGCTACCAGCGGCCCAAGGACATGAAGGGCACCTTCCAAAAGCTGATGGGCTACGTGGGGAAATACAAGGCGTCGCTGGTGCTGGTGGCCGTGTGCCTGATCGTCAGTTCCGCCGCCAGCGTGGCCTCCAGCTATCTGCTGAAGCCCCTTTTGAACAACTATATCCTCCCCGGCGACTTCCCCGGCCTGCTGAAAATGCTGGTGGTGCTGGGCGGACTGTTCGCCCTCAGCGCCGGGTGTTCCTACGCTTACGCCCGCATTATGGTGCATGTGGCCCAGCGGACAGTGGCCGCCATCCGGCAGGATCTGTTCGACCGCCTGCAGGAGCTGCCCATCCGCTACTATGACCAGCACCAGTCCGGCGACCTGATGAGCCGCTTCACCAACGATATCGACACCGTGTCGGAGATGCTGAACAGCAGCTTCGCCAGCATCATCTCCAATGTGCTGACCTTTGTGGGCACGGTGCTGATGATGATCGTCCTGAACCCGTGGCTGACGCTGATCACCTTCGGCTTTCTGGCGCTGATGGGCGGCGTGGTAAAGGTCATCGGCGGCCGCAGCCGCGTGAATTTCCAGCGGCAGCAGGCGGCGCTGGGCGCGGTGAACGGCTATATCGAGGAGATGATCGAGGGTCAGAAGGTCATCAAGGTCTTTAACCACGAGAAGCAGGCCATTGACCAGTTCACCACCCTCAACGACACGTACCGTCAGGCAGCCACGGCGGCGCAGGCCTACGCCGGTATGATGATGCCTGCCATGGGCAACCTCAGCAAGATCAACTACGCCGTCACCTGCTGCGTAGGCGGACTGCTGGCCATCGGCGGCATGTTCGACGTGGGCTCGCTGGGCGCGTACCTGCTGTATGTGAAGCAGGTGAGCCAGCCCATCGGCCAGATCAGCCAGCAGGTGAACACGCTGCTGGCGGCAGCGGCAGGCGCGGAGCGCATCTTCGCCGTGATGGACGCCCAGCCGGAGACCGACGAGGGCAAAACCGTCATTGTCCGTGTGGAAAAGGACGGCGACACGCTGACCGAGACCGTTCAGCGCACCGGCCGCTGGGCATGGAAGAAGCCCGACGGCACACTGGTGGAGCTGCGGGGCGACGTGCGGTTCGACCACGTGACCTTCTCCTACGACGGGGAAAAGACGGTGCTGCACGATGTGTCCCTGTTTGCCAAGCCCGGCCAGAAGATCGCCTTTGTAGGCTCCACCGGCGCAGGCAAGACCACCATCACCAACCTGATCAACCGTTTTTATGACATTCAGGAGGGCACCATCACCTACGACGGCATCGACGTGAAGGACATCGCCAAGGACTCCCTGCGGCGGTCGCTGGGCATGGTGCTGCAGGATACCCACCTGTTCACCGGCACCATTGCCGACAACATCCGCTACGGCAAGCTGGACGCCACCGACGAGGAGATCCGCGCCGCCGCCAAGCTGGCCAACGCCGACAGCTTCATCCGCCACCTGCCCCAGGGCTACGACACCGTCATCACCGGTGACGGCGCGGGACTCAGTCAGGGTGAGCGGCAGCTGCTGGCCATTGCCCGCGCCGCTGTGTCCGATCCCCCGGTGCTGATTCTGGACGAGGCCACCAGCTCCATCGATACCCGTACCGAGACGCTGATCGAAAAGGGCATGGACTCGCTGATGGAGGGCCGCACGGTGTTCGTCATTGCCCACCGTCTGTCCACCGTCCGCAACGCGCAGGCCATTCTGGTGCTGGAGAACGGGCAGATTATCGAGCGGGGCGACCACGCCCAGCTGCTGGAGGAAAAGGGCCGGTACTATCAGCTGTATACCGGTCAGGCAAAATTAAGTTAAAAGGAGAGACGATCATGACGGAAAAAGAGCTTTGCCAAAAGGCCATCGACATGCTGGATAGGGCGTATATCCCCTATTCCCACTTCCCCGTAGGCGCGGCGCTGGAGTGCGCCGACGGCACGGTGTTTACCGGCTGCAACATCGAAAACGCCGCCTACGGCGCCACCATCTGTGCCGAGCGCACCGCCATCTTCAAGGCGGTCAGCGAGGGGCACCGGGACTTCGTCCGCATCGCCATCGCCGGCCGCAGCGACGACTACTGCGTCCCTTGCGGTACCTGCCGTCAGGTGATGATGGAGTTTGCCCCGCAGATGGAGGTGCTCTGCATCAACAAGGCGGGCGACGCCAAGAAGTTTGCCCTGAAAGAGCTGCTGCCTTATGGATTTGACCAAACCTGGCTATAATAATTCATATATTTTCCACAAATTTCCGGGAACAAAATCATGCGGAAGTGCGTCTAACAAAGCAGACCCACAGCAACTGTGGAAACCAAGGAGGATATTTCAATGAAAAAGTTTTTTGCCCTGATGCTGGCCGCTGTGATGGCCCTATCCCTTGTGGCCTGCGGCAGCAGCAACGACGCCAAGGACGACCAGTCCGGCGACCAGCCCGCCGAGATCACCAGTGCCCTGGGGATTCTGGAGACGGCATGGAACGATTACGGCGACGACGAGAAGTTTTCCGTGGTAGGCGGCGAGACCGGCGAGAATATGGTCGAGGACGCGCCTGCCGACTACGACCTGTCCGACCGCGCCACGGCGGAGGCCAATCTGGCTCTGCCGGAGACGGCGCAGGTGGATCAGGCGGCTACGCTGTCCCACGCCCTTAACCCCAACACCTTTACCGCCGCTGCCTATCACGCCACCGGCGACGCCAAGGAGCTGGCCTCTTCCTTGCGGGACAGCATCCAGCAGCATCACTGGATGTGCGGCTTCCCCGAAAAGGTAGTGGTGGCCGTCCGCGGTGAGTACGTGGTGACAGTGGTCGGCGCGGAGGATCTGGTGGACGCCTTTGCCAGCCGTCTCAACGGCATCTTCGGCATGGAGCTGGCCTACGACGAGGCGATGCAGGCGTGAGAAACGCCGTGCAACGGGCAGCCTTTGTGCTGCTGAGCTGTGCCCTGCTGCTGGGCGCGGTAAAATGGGTGCCCGAACAGGAAGCGCCGCCGGTGGCGGCGCTTCCTGACGTGTATGTCAGCGGCGGCTATGCTGTCTCCACCGAGGCGGCGTATGACCAGCGGTCGCTGGACTATGCTGTCCGGAAGCTCCAGCAGCTTTACGACAGCTATCTGACCGGCAATGACGGCCATATTTACCTGTCCGTCATCCCCGACAAGGGCAGCTTCGTCCCGGCCATTGAGGGCTATACCCCCGCCTCTGCACAGGAAACGGCGGACGCGCTGCTGGCGCAGCTGGACTTTGTGCGGTATGTGGATATTGCGCCGGGGCTGACGCTGGAGGACTACTACCGCACAGACCCCCACTGGCGGCAGGAATGCCTTGTGCCCACAGCGCAGACGCTGGCGCAGGCCATGGACGTGCCGCTGGCCGGTGATTTTCAGGAGAACGCTGTGGACACGCCCTTTTTCGGCAGCTACGCCGGAAAAACAGAGGAACCCCTGACGGCGGACACGCTGCGGTATCTCACCGGCGAGACGCTGGACGCCTGTACCGTCTATGACTACGAAACGGAAGCGCAGGAGAGCCTGTACGACCTGTCCGCCGTGGACACAAAGACCCCCTACGACCTCTATCTGCAAGGCAGCAAGTCCCTGCTGCGGATCGACAGTCCCCTGTCCGCCACGGATAAAACGCTGGTGGTGTTCCGGGACTCCTTCGGCAGCAGCCTGATCCCGCTGCTGGCGGAGAGCTACCGTACCATTTACGCGGTGGATATCCGGTATCTGCCCAGCCAGCTTCTGGGCCGCTACCTGACATTTGACGGCAGCGAGGACGTGCTGTTCCTGTACAGCGTCATGGTGCTGCAGAACAGTCTGACCATGAAGTAAACTGGCGCAAAATCTGACGATTTTGCTGCCAAAAGCAAGCGGCGGGGTGTCTCGCCCCGCCGCTATTCCAATCATGCCGCCAGCGGCGGCATACTACAACTCTTCACTGAAAACAGGAACTCCACCCATAGGGGTGGAGTTCCTGTTTTCAAAACGAAACCACTTCGTTTTCCGGTTTTTTTGTGGCGTGAATGTCGGAGACGTACAGCACCGGGCCTTCGCCCTGATAGGCGTCGCAGTTCTCCTTGCGGACGGTGGCGGTCAGCTCCACCCAGTCACGGTTCTTGAATTTGTCCAGTCCCTCGCCGCGGCACACCAGCGCCAAAAACTGCATGTCGTTTTCGCAGCACACCATGGCGAAGCGGCCGGGGCAGTGAACGCCCTTGAACTTCTTGGAGTGGCACATCAGCGCCTTGAAGGTAACGGTGATGCCGTCGTACCGGTCGGTATTGTCCATCAGGTCAACGTACCACACGCCGTACTCCTCGTCCGGCACGTCCAGATGGCCGCTGGAGAGGTCGAACGGGGACATGTCGGGGGTCATATACTCCTCGCTGGTGCCGTCGGCGTTCTCCAGATAGATATCGGCACGGCGGTTCACCATTTTCAGGTTGCGGCTGCGGAGCTGGGCGCGCAGTTCCTCGTTGCAGCGGTTGAAGATCAGCAGGTCGGCGTTGGCGATCTTCTCCATCATCAGCTGGCCCATGTTGCGGACATAGGGCTCAAAGGTGGTGGCATCCACCAGCACCATGATCTGATACAGGATCCAGTTGGCGGGGAAGCCCTCCCGGTACAGGGGCTCCATCTGCCACATGCCGTTATACTCCATGATGACCTGCTTGGGGCGGTACTGCTTTTCCAGCTTCTTGAACAGAGCCGGGGTCAGCTGCTCCGGATCGTCAACGGTGTAGGTGAACACGTTCTGCAGCACCTTGGGATCGTATTCGTCCTCGCCCTCCTCGCAGCAGATCAGCAGCGTGCGATCCTCGGCGGCGAAGCCGTCCTTCAGGATGCCGTTGATGAAATCCGTCTTTCCGGCGTCCAGAAATCCGGCAATGAGATAAACAGGAATATCCATAGGATTGTCATCTCCTTACAGGCCGAACAGCTCATGGAGCTTGTGCTCGTCCAGGTTTGCGCCGATGACGCACAGGCGGCCGGTGTAGTCGGCGGGGCCGAAGCGCACCTCGTGCTCCTCCGGCACGTAGTCAAAGTGCAGCCACTTGCCCTCGCCGTTGGGCACGATGCCCTTGGCCCGGACGATCTGGCCGTATTCACCGCCGTCCAGCGCCGTCAGAATGTGATGCAGCTGCTCCTCGGTGAAGGGCTTCACCGTCTCCTCGCCCCAGGAGGTGAACACCTCGTCGGCGTGGTGATGATGGTGATGGCAGCCGCAGTGGGGATCGTCGCACTCCTCGCCGTCGTGATGATGGTGGTGCTCATGCTCGTCATGATCGTGATGGCAGTGGTCGTGGTCATGATCGTCATCATCGTGGTCATGGTGGCAATGCTCGTGGTCGTGCTCCTCGTGCCCGTCATGGTCATGATGGTGATGATGCTCGTGCTCGTGTTCATGCTCGTCGGCCTCATGCTCGGCACGCATCTTCTCCAGCATCTCGTCAGCCAGAGAGACCTTCTCCACAGCGGCCAGAATGGTCTTGCCGTCGATCTGATCCCAGGGAGTGGTGATGATGGCGGCGTCGGCGTTCTTCTCCCGCAGCATGGCGGCAGCGGCCTCCAGCTTCTCCTGACTCAGCTTCTGGGTACGGGAGAGGATAATGGTGCCGGCGGACTCGATCTGGTTGTTGTAGAACTCGCCGAAGTTCTTCATGTAGACCTTCACCTTGCTGGCGTCGGCCACGGTGACGAAGCTGTTCAGCTTCATGTCCGGCACGTCCTTCACGGTGTTCTCCACCGCCACGATCACGTCGGAGAGCTTGCCCACGCCGGAGGGCTCGATGAGGATGCGGTCGGGCTGGAACTGCTGGTGAACCTCCTTCAGCGCCTTGTTGAAGTCGCCCACCAGAGAGCAGCAGATGCAGCCGGAGGACATTTCGCTGACCTGCACGCCGCTGTCCTTCAGGAAGCCGCCGTCAATGGAGATCTCGCCGAACTCGTTTTCGATCAGCACCAGCTTTTCGCCCTGATAGGCCTCGGCCAGCAGCTTCTTGATGAGCGTGGTCTTGCCCGCGCCAAGGAATCCGGAGATAATGTCGATCTTTGTCATAGTAAAACCTTCTTTTCTTCTGCTGTGGTTGCAGCATTTTGTTTTTTCTCCTATATCATATCCTATTTTGTAAAAAATGCAAGCCTTTGGCAAAAACTCATTGTTGCCAAACGGTAAACTTTGGTGTATAATACTCTGGAATGAGTCCTCCGCAGGCAGCTGCGGATCCGGTCTCGCGCAATGGATACCCACGAATCATGTCAGGCGGGGAACCGAGCAGCA